>Ga0272447_1000091_pt1 | contig 63579 bp, 51 predicted proteins | sample YNPCB0133_FD_194589 | JGI IMG/M metagenome (GOLD analysis project Ga0272447, IMG submission 194589) | Hot spring microbial mat communities from Yellowstone National Park, WY, United States - YNP-CB-013-3 | ecosystem: Environmental > Aquatic > Thermal springs > Hot (42-90C) > Sediment | place...
ACGCCGGGGTGACGGCCATGTCGCTGCGCTACGGCGGGATGATTCACGGGTTTTTCAGCCTCGCCAGGACCCGGACAGCCCGCCGGCATGCGGTGGCGGCGTCGGCTGCGGGTTTGAGGTGGGCATTTACCGGCTGATGCGGGAGGCGGGCTGGTGGGGGGCCTACCACCAGGCTGGCGGGAGAAGACCGCGGTGCAGGATCGGCGGCTGTGAACCTGGTGGGCCGGCGTTTCCGAGCAGCGGGCCCAACCGGCTGTGGGGGTTGTTGGTCCTTACATGAGCTGCAGGAGCAGTAGCCCCACACGCGTCGGGGTAGACCGGTCACGGTAACCGCCGAGACGGAATGGTACAAGTGCTCGATCAAGTCTTCGGATGAGGCGGTGTAGGAAATGTCGGGTGTTCAGGTGGCTGGCTCCCGGCTACCGACCGTGCTGAGCGCGCTCGGCCGTCCTCAGGAACTCCGCGGGCGTCATCACCGGCAGCGAAGTCTTCCCTCGAAAGTGCCGAGCGTCCCACGAAACGAAACAGGCGGTCTGTGGGATCCAGGCTTCGATGGTGGCCAGGGCCAGGGCATCAGCGAAGCTTAACTTCCTCGCCATCAGGGTCAGGAGGCGCTCCACCGGGAGCCCGGGGAGCACGACCGGTAGTGTCGGAGGCGGGAAGACCACGACCTGGTACCGCTCCGGAAGGTAGTGATAAAGCTCCCAGACCTGCTGCGCCGTCAGATTAAAGGAGAGGATACCGCAGACCTCAAGGAGGTTGATCAAGGTAGTGGCCGCCGAGGCGAGCCCCGGGAGCCGAGTGAGAAACGCCCGATTGAGGCGGTAGTGCCGGTCTCGATGGTAGCGGAGGTCGATGACGAAGAGGTTGCTATCAAGAACGACTATGCCCGCCTTCGAGACCACCGGAGGGCCTCCTGCCAGGTGGGAAACTGGGCTGCCCTCGCGTCGAGCTGGGACTTGATCGCTGCCTGGACCTATGACACCCGGGGGGGTCGGCTGGCCCTGCGCTCAGGGACCCGGGCGGAGTTTGCGGAGTTTGTGGTGGGCGCCTTGGAGATGCTCCTGTGGAGGCGGCGGCCCGCCCGGGGCTTGGTGCACCTCTCTCTACCGGGAGGTGCTCAGCCGGTGCCGCTTCCGCACCCGGCAAGAAGCTCGGTCCGTGCTGTTCGCCTACCTGGAGGGGTTCTACAACCGGAGGAGGCGGCACTCTGCCCTGGGGTATCTCTCCCTGGAGGAGTTCGAGAGGAGGTGGTCAGCGAATCCCGAGTCTGTCAGCGTTCCCCTCTCCACGAAAGCGGGGTAAGTCCAAGTGAAAGCTAGAGCCTCCGCGGGGCTTGACAGGTCAGGGGGTCATTGCATACACTGCATACACGGAGTGCGGCCAGCGAGATGTGCAGTTCCATACGGCGCTGGCGGAAGCCCTGAGGGGACGAGGAGGGTAACCCTCAGGGGCTGTGAGCGGAGAGTGGCGCCGAGGACACGGCAGGGGCTATGTGCAGGAGTTAAGGATAGGGCAAGTCTGGAGCGGGGGCGTGGGTTGAGTCTCGCGAGCGTGAGCAGGTGGATATGATTCGGGAGTTGGTTCCGCGTCAGTTCCTGGGGCCCGCCAGGGTGCTGTTTGGGGTCGGTGCGGTGGGAGAGGCGGGTCGGCTTTTACAGGAGCTTGGTGTTTCTGACGGAAGAGTCCTAGTGGTCACCGATGTCACGGTCTCGAGGCTTACGATCTCCGGACGCTTAGGGGCCATTCTGCAGGAGGCGGGATTCCAAACGGTGGAGTTCTCTGAGATCCGTGGCGAGCCTTCCCTGGAGATTGCTGAGTTTGCCGTGCGGACCGCCCGAACGGTGGACCCTGTGGCGGTGGTGGGGATCGGTGGTGGAAGTGCTCTGGATACCGCGAAGTTAGCTGCAGCACTGCTGAGCAATCCAGGGACTGTAGCGGACGTCCTGGAGGACCCGACGCGACTTACTGGGCCGCCGCGACCCCTCGTGCTAGTTCCCACCACAGCGGGCACCGGTGCGGAGGCGAGCCGGAATGTGGTGGTAATCCGGGAAGGCCGAAAGGCGTTCCTGGGTAGCTCGCGCCTCGTACCCTCTGCCGCCATTCTGGATCCGGAGCTCACCCTGACTCTGCCCCGTGACATCACGGCCTACACGGGAATGGACGCCCTCAGCCACTGCGTCGAAGCCATCCTCTCCGCGAACGGCAACGCCCTCACAGACGCCATAGCTCTGGAGGGGATGCGGCTCGTGCACAGGTACCTCCCGGCCGTGGTAGAGCGCGGTTCGGACCTGGAGGCCCGAGGCCACATGCTGGTGGCTGCCTTCCTTGGAGGCCTTGCCCTGAACGCGGGGATGGTGGTGGGCCATTCCATCGCGTACACGCTCGCGAACCGTCTGGGACTGCCGCATGGCCTGTCGTGCGCTTTGGCCCTTCCTTACGCTATGGAGTACAACGCGGCGGCAGTTCCCGAGCGGTTGGTGTGGATCGCGCGGGCCTTTGGTGCTGGATCGGAGCCGCAGGAGGCCGTCCGCGCCGTCCGCGCCCTCGCTCAGACCATCGGGATTCCCCGTGCATGGAGGGATCTTAGCCTAGCCCGTGATACGCTTCCGGACTTGGTCGAGGAGTGTCTGGTGCGGTATCCGAGGCCGAATAACCCGCGCCCCCTCGATCGTGCGTCTCTCCTCCGGCTCTACGAGGCAGGTTGGGCGGGTGAGCCATACCTGGAGGGAACATGAGAAGGAGCGGGCTGAAGGTGCGACGGTGTTCGTTCCTCTGGAGCGGATGCTCCTGTTTCCGCGTCTCCCGGAACGGCGCGCCAGCTTACCCAAAACACTTTCGAGAGCCGAGTTGAGCTAGGGAGGAGGGAGCGCAGTGGAGCGATTGGGAGTGCTCGTGGGAGGTGAGTGGCGTACCTCGGGCCGGCTGGGTGTTCTACCGGATATCAACCCCGCAGACACTGAGGAGGTCGTGGCGGTCTTCCCGGTGATGGACGCGGAAGAGATGGGAGTGGCGATCGAAGCTGCCGCGGACGCCCTCCCGAACTGGCGCGCACTCAACCCGGTGGCCCGTGGGGCGATCCTGCTTCGAACGGCGGAGCTCCTCCGCACGCGTTCGGAGGAGATCGCGCGGGACCTGGTTCGGGAGATGGGGAAGACCCTGGGAGAGGCTCGGGGTGAGGTGGCGCGGGCCGCGGACTTCTTCCAGTACTATGGAGGTCTGGGGCGACTGCCCATGGGAGACCACCTGCCTGATGGCCGCCAGGGGGTGTTCACGTACACGGTTCGGGAGCCCATTGGCGTGGTGGTCGCTATCACGCCGTGGAACGATCCGATCCTTACCCCTGCACGCAAGCTCGCACCCGCACTGATCAGTGGGAACACCGTGGTTCTCAAGCCGGCCTCCCTGACCCCGCTGTCTGCGTGGCATTTGGCTCGTGCACTTCACGACGCGGGGATCCCGCGGGGAGTTGTAAACGTCGTGGTGGGTCCGGCCTCAGAGGCGGAGAAAGCCCTCCTCGCACATCCGGTGGTAGCGGGGATTACCTTCACGGGGTCCACCCAGGTGGGGTTGGAGATCGTCCGGCAGGCGGCGACTCGCAACATCCGTGTCCAGACGGAAATGGGGGGCAAGAATGCCCTCGTGGTGATGGGGGACGCCAAGCTCGACCTCGCCGTAGAGCTTGCTGTCGCAGGAGCGTTCGGGCAGGCTGGGCAGCGCTGCACGGCGACGAGTCGGGTCATCGTGGAGGCCTGTGTCCTGGAGCAATTCCGGGCACGCCTCTTGGAGCGGGCCAAGCGCATCCGGGTGGGGCCGGGACTGGACCCGGAGGCTGAGATGGGTCCGGTGGTGAGCGAGGAGCAGCTCAGTAAAGTGCTCGCAGCGGTGGAGAGGGGACGAGAGGAAGGGGCTGAGGTGCTGTGGGGTGGACATCGCCTGGCCGGGGGCCGCTATGACCGGGGGTACTTCGTCGGTCCGACCATCCTGGATCGCGTCGCTCCTGAGGCGTCCGTGGCGCAGGAGGAGATCTTTGGCCCCGTGCTGACGCTGCTCCCGGCAAAAGACCTCGATGAGGCGATTGAGCTCGTGAATGGGACCCGATACGGTTTATCGGCGGGGATCTGCACCGAGAGCTTGTCCACCGCGCACGCTTTCGCTGCGCGGGTGGAGGCAGGTTGCGTTTCGATCAATTTGCCCACGGTGGGCTGGGACGTGCACATTCCCTTCGGTGGGTTCAAGGAATCCGGATCCGCATTCAAGGAACACGGTCTACCGGGGCTTCAGTTCTACACGCGCGTGAAGAGCGTAGCCATGAAGGTCCAGTGAGTGTAGCGAGCGCATGTCGAACTGGGCCCCGCGAGGAGGGAGTAGAAATAGGGTGCGGCCAAGAAGATTACGCGTAGCGGAGAATCGAAATGACGGTGTTTACCGGTTGTTGAAGAATGCGATTCTCAGGCAACGTCTCGCTTTGGGGAGCAAGCTGGACGAAGTAAAAGTCGCTGAGCAACTCGGCGTCAGCCGGACGCCGGTACGGGAGGCGTTGCAGAGGCTGAGTGCGGAAGGGCTAATCGAACTGATTCCACACCGCGGCGCGTGGGTCATCCAGCTCACGCGCAAAGACGTGGAAGAGCTGTACGAGATGCGCGAGGCTCTTGAGGGTCAGGCCGCGAGGTTGGCAGCGGCGCGTGCGACGTTGGCGACGGTGGTGAAGCTTGACGGGATCATCTCAGCATACCGAAGAGCCGTTTTGGAAAACCAGCGGGCGAGGATCATGCTGCTGGATGCTCAGTTTCACGAGACGGTGGCAAGGGCCAGCAAGAACCGCCGGCTTATGGTAGCAATTGGTTCGCTACGTGACCAGCTGAGGATTCTCCGAATCAGGTCAGTTGCGATCGAAGGGCGTCCCCAGCGATCGCTGGAAGAGATGGGGGCTCTGTTAGTAGCGATCCGAAGCCGGGAGCCAGAGTTAGCAGAGTCCTGCATGCGCGCGCACATTCGTAGCGTACGCGACGACGTTTTAAAACAGCTGGGCAGCGGCGCCGAGGAGAGAGCTGCCGAGGCGGATGTCAGCAGAGTGAGGAGGAGGGCGTAGTCGTCGCTGGACGCGGAGCGCATCAGCCATGCGCCGGCGTGGCGGCGGGCGGGTGTGGCGGGAATAGGAGCGGAATGAAAGGCCTTTAAGCCAAGGCGGAGGAGGCTGGGGCGGGTGCGTTCGCAGGGCATGACTGGCGGACAGGAGTTGATGGAGAAGTGAGCGACACAAGGCGGGAGCCTGCTTTGATCATTTCGGCTGATGTGCTAAAAGCATGGGTAAGGGACGTCTTCCTGCACGAAGGTCTTTCCGAAAAGGACGCAGAGCTCGTGGGGGATGCTCTCGTCAGCGCGGACTTGCGGGGCGTTGAGTCCCACGGAGTCATGCGGGTTCCTGTTTACGTGAGGCGACTGCGGCAAGGGTTGATCAATGGCCGGCCAGCGGTGCGAGTCGTGCGCGAGCAGGGCGCTGCGGTCCTGATGGATGGTGACAATGGGATGGGGCAAGTAGTGGGTGCTGCTGCGATGGAAGAAGCCATTCGGCGTGCTCGACAGTACGGGGTAGGTGTGGTGGGTTGCCGGAACAGCAACCATTTCGGCATGGCAGCCTACTTTGCGATGCAGGCTTTACAGCACGGGATGATCGGGGTTGCTCTGTCCAACGCCCCTGCTACCATGCCTCCCTGGGGAGGCACGGCCTCTTATCTTGGGACGAATCCCTTGGCTGTAGCTGTGCCCGCGCGGGGGGAGCCTCCGATCGTACTGGACATGGCGATGAGTGTTGTGGCGCGGGGGAAGATTATTTTGGCGGCGCAACAGGGAGTGCCAATCCCGCCTGACTGGGCGATCGATGAGCGGGGACGGCCGACGACAGATCCGCTGCAGGCCTTGCGGGGAGCGGTACTTCCGTTCGGCGGTCCAAAGGGATACGCGTTGGCCGTAATTGTAGAAGTACTGGCTGGGGTTCTCACTGGGGCCGCTTTTGGTCCGCACGTGGGCGGGCTATATGAGAGCTCGTCTCCTCAGAGACTCGGCCATCTCGTGGCGGCAGTGCATGTGGAGTCGTTTCTGCCTTTGGACGCCTTCCTAGGTCGGATAGATCAGCTCGTTCGGGAGATCCGCGCGGTGCCGGCAGCCGAGGGCGGCCGTGTGTATCTTCCAGGGGAGCGGGAGTGGGTCACGGAACAGACGCGACGCCGGGAGGGCATACCTCTTGCAAGTTCAATTGTCGAGGAGTTGAGAGTTTTGGGGGAGGAAATCGGACTACCGATGTTCAGCATGGGAGACGGGATTGCGGACCGGGTACGAGAGGTAGGGGAGCGGAAGTGCGGGGGCAAGAAGATTGTGACGGGGAGGTGGTGGGAATGAAAGCGGTGAAACGGAAGGGGTGATATTCGAGGCTGCGATCAGCGTGCGAAACGAGAAAGGAGGGACTAGGCATGGAAAACGTCGTCAAAATCGATGGAGAGAGGGTTTTGACGAGGAGAGAATTCCTTAGGGCTGCCGGGCGGGCCGGTGCGGCAGCAATCGTGGGATACTCGTTTCTAGCAAAGCCAGCGAGCGGCAGCCCGACTCGGAGTATTAGCATGATCCACTGGAGTCACTTCGTCCCTGCGTACAATCCGGAGCTTGAGCGACAGGTCACAGAGTGGTCGGCTAGAAGAGGCGTGGCTGCACGAGTCGATTTTGTCGCATATAGAGACATTCCCGCGAAACTAGCGGCCGAAGCAGAGTCGAGGACGGGGCACGACGTGGTTCAACTGCGTGTCTTTGATGCGGCGCTGTACCGCCAGCACCTCGTCCCTCTGGACGACGTCGCACAGGAAGTTGAACGGGAATCAGGGCCGTGGCTCCCGCTGGCACGTTATTTGGGATTTTTGGACGGACGGTGGTATGGTGTGCCGTGGTACTATTGGAGCTTCCCCGCGACCATTAACACGGAGCACTGGGGGGCAATCGGGATGGGCGCGGCCAATGTGGCAGCGCTGGATTGGAACGCGTTTTTGGAGGCGGCGGAGCGGTTGTACCGCCGCGGTACGCTAGTGGGGATGGCCATTAGCCAAACCTTCGACGCGAACGATGCGTTATATCCGCTGCTGTGGTCCTTCGGGGGCCGGACTGTTGACGAAAAGGGGAATGTGGTCATTGATTCTGCGGAGACAGCGGCGGCGGTAGAATACGCGAAGCGGCTCTTCCGATTGATGCCGAGGGACGTGCTGGGCTGGGACGATGCGGCGAACAACCGGTTCATCCTAGCGGGGGTGGGGTCTTGGACTCCTAATGCGCCCAGCATTTGGGCTGTGGCGAAACTCCAGAACCTCCCCATCGCGGGGAAGATCGACCATGTTCCGATGCCGAGGGGCCCGAAAGGGCGCTTCCGCAGTGCGAGCACGCTGGCCCTAGGGGTTTGGAAGTTCTCGCGGAACGTGGAACTCGCCAAGGATCTCATCCGGCACCTGCTAAGCCCGGCGAACTACGCGCGGCAGGTGGAGGCATCTATGGGGTATAACCAGCCTTTCCTGCGCAAGCTGGGTCAGCATGCGTACTGGCGCAATGAGCCGGTTCTCCGGTTTTACGAACCCGTGAGGGAACAGCTGGCCGTGCCCGGCTGGCCTGGGCCGGCGGGGGAGGGCGCCCAGCTTGTGTACACGGCGTTCATCGTTCCGCTGATGTTCGCCAAGGCCGTTACGGGAGAGATGTCGACCGCGGAGGCCATCCGGTGGGCCGCTCGGGAGCTCCAGGCTCGGTACCGGCGGTAGAGACGACACAGATCTCGGTCCGCTGGTGGTGGCAGAAGCGTCCGAGAGGGGAGCGGCGGCTCGCCTTAGTGATGGTCTGCCCGTTGGTCGGCATCTTGCTGGGCTTGGTGGCGTACCCCCTCGTTAGTGCGCTGTACATGAGCCTGACGGACAAGACGATCGGATCGCCGGGCGCGTACGTAGGGTTGTCGAATTTCTTGCAGCTGGCCGAAGATTCGATCTTCCGGCAAACCGTGGGTAATGCGATCCTGTACACCGTTGTGGCGGTGATGATAAAGGCAATCGCGGGGATCGGACTCGCGGTGGCCTTAGCCAGAATCGGCGAGCGGGGAGCAACCGTACGTGCATTGATTCTGCTTCCCTGGGTGATTCCCATATCGATTACGGCCCTTGCGTGGTGGTGGATGTTCGACCCGATGTTTAGTGTAATCAACAGGGGGCTGCGGGCTCTGGGAGTGGCACCATCGGGAGTTCCGTGGCTGGGAGATCCCTTTTGGGCGCGGGTGGCTGTGATTCTAGTGAATGTGTGGAGAGGCTTGCCGTTTTTTGCAACGGTTTTCCTGGCGGGGTTGCTTTCGATTCCCCGGGAATTGTACGAGGCAGCGGAGACGGATGGCGCAAGATCCCTGGACAGTTTCGTGCGCATTACCTTGCCACTGTTGCGGCCGGTGCTCAGTCTGGTCGTCTTGTACTCCGTGGTAATGACTGTGGCGGATTTCGAAATCATCTACATTTTGACCCGGGGAGGGCCATTAAATCGAACGCACCTGTTTGCAACCTACGCGTTTCAAGTAGGGTTGGAGGGAACGGTGATCAGCAAAGGAGCGGCGATTTCTCTCTTTATCTTCCCCGTCTTGGCGATCGCTTCGTACTTCACATTGCGAATCATCCGGCGTGGAGAGGAGTATGCGTAGTTGGAAGCGCGGGATTGGAGAAGCGGCAGCCTGGGTGGTGGTCGTGGTTGCCGCGGCCTTCCTGCTCTTCCCGTTCCTGTGGATCGGGATCACAAGTCTGAAGACCAATCGTGAATTGTACGATCTGAGCGCAGCTCCGCTGTTGATCCGACAGGGGGTGACTTTGGAGCACTTTGAGCTGTTGCTGCGCAGAACGGCTTTCTTGACGTGGCTGGGGAACTCCTTTTTGGTATCGCTGAGTACTACCGTTGTTACTTTGTTGGCAAGTGTGCCAGGAGCATATGCCCTAGTCCGGATGAGCTTCCCGGGGCAGGACACATTGGGACTGGCGGTGTTTTTGGCTTACCTCGTGCCGCCAAGTTTGTTGTTTGTTCCGCTGGCACAGGTTGTGGCCGCTTTCGGGCTGATGGACACGCTATGGTCGCTCGTCGTAACGTACCCCACCTTTACTGTGCCCTTCTCGACGTGGCTACTCAGTGGGTATCTGAAGGGGATACCGAGGGAGTTAGAGGAGAGTGCTATGGTGGATGGGGCGAGCCGCTTAAGGGCGCTGTTAACGGTCGTGCTTCCGGTGGCTACTCCAGGTGTGGTAACCGTTGTACTTTTTGCGTTTACTCTGTCCTGGGGCCATATGATCTATGCCTTGGCTTTTGTGTCGCGAAGCACGTGGAAGGTGTTACCGGTAGGCCTGCTGACAGAGCTGGTACGGGGGGATGTATTCTACTGGGGCGCACTCATGGCCGGTGCTCTGGCGTCGGCGCTGCCGGTGCTAGCGCTGTACGGCGTGTTCACGCGGTACTTTGTGGCCGGATTGACCGCTGGCGCGACGAAATTCTAAGGGGAGCTGTGCGCCTCGGATGAGCCGCGCGGGAGCGGGCCGTCTGAGAAGAGGGAGGCGAGGTACGGGAGAGGTGAACATGGGAGCAGAAGTGTTGTACTTTTGGGCAGAGAGGGTCCTAAGAGCCGCCGGTTTGGAAGCGGAGGGAGCGGCGGTGGTTGCCGATCACCTCGTGTGTGCGGGTTTGCGCGGGGTGGACAGTCACGGCGTGGCGCGGCTTCCCGTCTATGTCGCTCGTTGAAAGCGCGATTGGTTGAGGGGGCGCCCAGAGCGCGGGTGGTGAAAACCCAGCGACGAGGAAGATCTTCTTGGCCCGGGAGCGGCGTGAGACTATCCCAGAGGGCTGGGGAGCCGATAGGGAGGGCCGGCCGACTCGCGATCCGAAGCGGGCAGCGGCAGCGCTGCCTCTGGGCGGAGCCAGAGGATACGGGCTTGCGGTCATGGTCGAGATTTTTTCGAGGGTGCTGTCGGGGGCGGGATGTACGACCAGTGGGATGGACCTCAGGATGTAGTGTAGCAGGAGGCTCGGAGAAAGCAGCCTGGAACTGGGCGCTGAAGGTCACCGGGTGCAGTCCACTGCGTGGCGAATCTCGGCGGAGGGAGCCGTGGCGAAGGTGTTCGTAACTGGCGTAGCGGGGTGTATCGGCGCCTGGGTCGCTAGACACTTACTTGAGGAAGGCCACGAGGTGGTTGGGGTAGATGCGTCGGAGGAAGTTCACCGTCTGAGGCTGGTCGGAGTGGCAGGCGCTTTTCCTCTGTACCGGCTGGACGTTCGCGATTTCGACGGCCTCCGGGCCGTGGTGGCGCGCGAGCGTCCGGATGGCCTCATTCACCTTGCTGCTTTGCAAGTGGCGTCGTGCAGAGCCGATCCCCGGCTGTGCAGTGAGGTCAACGTCGGGGGCATGCTGAATATACTGGAGGTCGCGCGGGTGTTTGAACTTCCCCTGTCCTATGCGTCCAGCGCCGCTGTCTACGGCCCGGACCTGGGCGGGCCTCTTTCAGAATGGGAGGGTGTTAAGCCCCAAACGCTGTACGGCGTTTTCAAGCGCACCAACGAGGAGATGGCTAGGATCTATTACCAGGATTGGGGGATCCCAAGCGCCGGCTTTAGGCCCTACGTTGTTTACGGACCCGGACGCGATGCAGGGATAACGTCGGATATCACGGTTGCGCTTTTACACGCGGCTCGGGGAGAGCCTTTTCGGATCCGGTTCGGGGGGAGGGTGGCGCTGCAGCACGTTTCGGACGTGGCGAGAGCGTTTATTGCCGCGACCCTTCGGCCGCCAAGCGGGGCGGCCGTTTACAACCTGCGCGGTCATTGTGAGCGTGTAGCGGATGTAGTGGAGACAATCGGGGCGGTGACCGGCGCCTCGGGGCTGGTGACTTATGATGAGCAGCCTTTACCCATCGCTGCGGACCTGGAAGAAGGGGCTTTCCAACGGGACTATGGACCTTTGCGGCACATGCCGCTGGAGGAGGGGTTCAGAAAGACTTTGGAAGTGTGGCGGGAGGGCGGTTATCTTTGAAAGAACGCGGAATCGGGGTGGGTTATGGAGGGGCGGCAAACTGAGGCTTTTTGCGTACAAAGCCTAAACGCAGAAACGACGTGGGCGAAAAGAAGATAGCGTTTGCGGAGATTGTATTTGTCTGGTTTGAGATGACGCAGCGTCTGATCCGCGGTCGAGCAAGGGAGGGAGAGCTGTGCCGGGTGTCCTTGTAACGTTTGGGGGACTCATGAGGACGGGTGTTAAAGGTTGTTGAGGAGGCGGGCGCGGTGAATAGGGTGAGAAGTGCTTGACGATGTTGCGGAGGATCCGCATGCACGTCCATCGTGTCGGAGGCGATGTGAGGAAAAGGGTAAAGAGATCCGAGGGGTAGCCCATGGTGGCGCATGTCATCCGCGGCGTGGCACGTCCCGAGCCGGACCTCGTGAGGAAGTTCGAGAGACTGTCGGCTGCGACGGTGTACGAAGCAGCGGGTCAGGTCGGGGCGATGAATCATGACATCAGGCCGTTGGCGCTTGGTATGCGCGTCTGCGGTCCTGCGCTGACGGTTTGGTGTCCTCCGGGGGACAATTTGATGTTACACAAGGCGGTAAGCGTGGCGCAGCCTGGGGATGTGCTGGTTGCCGATGTGGGAGGTTGCCTGGAGGGGGGTGGTTGGGGGGAGATTCTGACTATTGCGGCTCGGGAGCGCGGGATTGCCGGGCTTGTAAGCAATGGCTCGGTCCGCGACGTAGGGCGACTGTTGAGTCTGAAATTTCCAGTATTTTGCCGTGGGGTGTCCATGAAGGGGACAACGAAGAAGAAACTGGGACGAGTCAACCACCCTGTCTGGTGCGGTGGAGTCTGCGTGCGGCCGGGGGACTTAGTGATAGGCGATGACGATGGGGTGGTCGTCGTTGCCAGAGAGCGTATAAGGGATGTTCTCCAGCTGGCGGTTGAGCGCGTAGAGCGGGAGGAGGAGATCCTGAAGGCGGTAAGAGAAGGGCGGAACACCGTGGAGGTATTGGGGCTGGAGGAGGTCCTAGCCGCCGAGGGAGTACTTGAGGAATGAGGGGCCGGAGCCCCCGGGAGCGGCTGAGTCTTGGGATCTCGCGGAGCCCAGGGTGCCACCCCCTCGGAGTTGAGAGGACGAGGACAAAAAGACCGCAGAGGCCCTGCGGACGTCGGTGGTAGCCCCCGCGCAGCGTTCCCCGCGGGCCCGGCGGAAAGCCCAGACCAAGCAAACGGACGACGGGCTGCCCGTGCACAGCTTCCGGACCCTGCTGGCGGACCTGGCCACGCTGACCAAGAACCAGGTCCGCTCTCTGGCCGCCGGCGCAGTCACCGTGGAGATGCTCGCGACCCCCACGCCGGTGCAGCAGCGCGCCTTCGATCTGCTGCAGGTCTCACCCCGACTGTAGGCAGTAGACCGTCACCAGCTCTTGCCTGTATCCCAGGCACGATGCGGCTCCTGGCGTGTTGCCCCGGCGGAACTTCGGTTTAGCCACCGGTCGTAGTCCGCGGCCCTTGACGGGTCCCTGGGCCGGAGCCGCTCCACGTCCTGCCGGATCTCCCCGACCGTGAGGGAGGTTCCGTCAGGAGATGTGGACTTTCGCATCAGGCGGAGACCTTGTGGTTAGCCTCGACTCCGTCCACGTACCGGGAGGCCATTGCGGACGCGGAGCGCGTGCTGGCCTACGTGGACCGGACCTGGAGGTCGCTCGGTGGCTGAGGTCCTGGCGCAGCGGGAGCGCCAGCGTGAGCAGCTCCTCGGCCTTGCACGGGCCTACGTGCAACAGCTGGCGGTCCGGGTTCCGGTTGTCGCGGCGGCGGTGGTGGGGTCCGTGGCCCGGGGAGACTTCAACGTGTGGAGTGACGTGGACGTGGTGGTGGTAGCCGAGGGCCTGCCCGCCCGTGCCCCAGACCGCGCGGCGGTCTTGGCAGCGGACGCACTCCCGGGGGTCCAGCCGGTGGGGTTTACCCCCGAGGAGTTCCGCAGGGCTTGGGAGCGCACCCGGGCCGTGGCGGCCAGGAGGCTGTCCACGACGGGGAACGTCCGGTTGGCGTTGATGCGGCCCCACTCCTGGGCGATCTCGGCCGTCACAGGCAGAACGCGGTCGGAGAAGTCGCGCCACACGCGCTCCAACCACCGGTCGTAGTCCGCGGCCCTTCACGGGTCCCTAAGCGCGTGTCCCGGAAAAACCCCTCCAGCGGAGAGGGACCGGGGTCCCCAAAAATCGCGCAGCGATTTTTGGGGTGGTCTAGGCCGGAGCCGCTCCACGCCCTGCCGGATCTCCCCAACCGTGAGGACGCTCAGGAACAGCTCCTCGTCAGGCACGGTCTCGAACCAGGACAGGACTCCAGAGTCCGGGTGTGGCTTGCGGAGCTCGGAGAGAACGTCGGTGTCCAGCAAGAATCCCACGGCCTACTCCAGGTACACGGGTTCCGCCGGTTCCCCCGCCCGCTGGATCTCCAGGGCCTCCAAGTCTGGGGCGCTCAGGAGGAACTCCTTGAAGCCCCGCGGGACGCCGGCAATCCTGCGGTACTCCTCCCAGGAGATCACCACGGCGACTTCCTTCCCGTGGCGGGTCACTACCTGAGGTCCCTCCTCGGCACAGCGGCGTAGGACCTCGCTCAGCCTGTGTTTGGCTTCCTCCACCTGCCATCCGTGATCTTTACCGGGGGTTGCTGGCGGGCATATAGTGTACACATGGAGATGTACAGCAATGTCCCGTCTGGACATCAGGGTCGATCCGGTCTGGAAGGGGAAGCTGAGGGACCTGGCCTAGGCCATGGGCACCACAACGTCGGAGGTGGTGCGCCGTCTTGTGGAGGAGGCTCATGCCCGCCTCCGGCAGGAGAGGCGGCGCCAGGCGGCTGCTCGGATAGCCGCGGCCAGCCTGCCGGTGCCCGACGACCCGCGTGAGCTGTGCCGGGAGCTGGAGGAGGCGCATGGCGCTGGCGCTCGTTGACGCGAACGTCCCCATCTACGCCGCCGGGTCAGCACATCCGCTGAAAGGCCCCTGCGGGGCGGTTTTGCGCCTGGTGGCTGAAGTGCCGGGCCAGTTCCTGACCGACGCGGAAGTGCTTCAGGAGATGCTGCGCTACTACCTGCGAAGGAACTTGGCGTCAGGCGGGCTGCAGGTCGTGGAGGAGTTCGCCGACCTGATGGAGGGGCGGGTGGAGCCCGTTTCGAGGGAGGACGTGCTGGCCGCCTGTCTGCTGGCCCGGGGAGGGCCTGCGGACGTGCCGGCGCGGGACTACCTGCACCTCGCCATAGCGAGGCGAGCGGGAGCGACGTTCATCGTTTCCGCCGACACGGACTTCGACCGCCTGGAGGGGATCGAGCGGCTCGACCCGGCTGGGCTGGAGGAGTGGCGCCACCTGATCGCCGGACCTGGGCCCTCGGCCGGGTGAGAGAAGGTCTCATTAGGATGCAGCGAGGGGGCCGTGGCGGCCCTCGGGATAACACATTCGACGACGCGCTGGGGGATTGCCGGAGGACCGCAAACAGCCCGTGTCCACCGCGTCCGGGGCGGCGCGCCGGGGCACCATTTGTCCTCCTGATAAGGAGAAAGACTGCCAATATTCTCCTCTTGCCAAGGTTAAAGCTACAGGCTAATCTCCTTCGTAGAAGGAGAAAGTTCCCGGGGAGCTAGGGCGGTTGGCCGTACCTGGACCTGTCCGAGACGCCCTGGTAGAGGCGCTGGCAGCCTCTCTGGACGGCCCCGTGCGCGCGGGCACTCCGCGGCGCGTCCACGGACCCGTACGCGTGCCGGGCAAGGTGACCACCGTGGTGGGGGTCCGGCGGGCGGGCAAGACGATCTTCGTACACCAGATGCGCCGCGAGCGGCTGGAGGCGGGTGCCGCCCGCGTGCTGGTGCCCTACGTGAACTTCGAGGACGAACGACTGGCGGGGCTGGAGGCAGCCCAGCTCGGCTTCCTGCTGGAAGAGTACGGCCGCCGTGTACCCGGGGCCGCCAGCTTGGGGACCGTCCTCTGGTGCTTCGACGAGATCCACGTGGTGCCCGGATGGGAACGCTTCGTGCGGAGGCTTCTGGACCGGGGTGCGGTCGAGGTGGTGGTGACCGGTTCCTCCGCGAAGCTGCTTTCGCGGGAGGTGGGCACGGCGCTGCGGGGTCGGGCTTGGACGGTGACGCTCTACCCCTTCAGCTTTGCCGAGGCCCTGGCGCACCAGGGACAACCGGCACCCACCGCCCCCAGGCTCGTCGTCGCTGCAGAGCGCAGTCGGCTGGAGCACGCCTTCCTGAAGTGGCTCGAGGTCGGCGGTTTCCCGGAAGCGCAGGACCTGGACGCGGCATCACGGCGCCAGTTGCTGCGGGACTACGTGGACGTGGCGATCCTCCGCGACGTGGTGGAGCGCCACGGGGTGACCAACGTGGTCGCCCTACGCTGGCTGGTCCGGCACCTCCTGGCGGCAGCGGGAAGCCTGTTCAGCGTGGAGAAGTTCTACCGGACCCTGAAGAGCCAGGGGTTGGCGGTCTCGCGGGACACGCTGCACCAGCTGTTGGGCTACCTCGAGGATTGCTTTCTGGTGCGCACGGTGTGGATGGAAGCGGACTCCGAGCGCCAGCGCATGGTCAACCCGCGCAAGGCGTACCCGGTGGACCCGGGGCTCATCCCGCTGTTCGACCGTACGGGACGGGCGAATGTGGGGCACGCCTTAGAGACCGCGGTGCTGGTGGAGTTGGAACGGCGCCGGTGCGAGGTCACGTACGTCCGGACACCGGAAGGGCACGAGGTGGACTTCCTGGCCCGGGCTCCGGACGGCTCGGAGCACCTCATCCAGGTGTGCGCCGACGCCAGCGACCCGCAGGTGGCTGACCGGGAGGTCCGGGCGCTCCGGGAGGCGGGACGGCGCTGGCCCCGGGCCCGGAAGTGGCTTTTGACCCTGACCTGGGACCGCACGCCGCCTGATCCCCCCAAGGACGTGGCCTGCCTGCCCGCGTATCAGTGGATGCTGAGCAACGAGATCACGGGGGTAGTCCCAACGCGCGCTCGCATCTCGTGGGCACAGTTCGGATGCTGACCGGGGAGGGCACGCGCGGGGCGCCGGCACGGCCCAGGAGGTGGGTGCCGCGGGCAGGGGCGGGTACAATCGGAGGCGTGGGGCAGCCAGAGCAGCGCAAGTTGGTCCTGCTGGACGGGAACGGGCTCGTCTACCGGGCCTTTTACGCCCTCCCGTACTTCACCACCAGCGACGGCCGGCCCACCAATGCCGTCTACGGTTTCACCAACATGCTGCTGAAGGTCCTGGAGGAGGAGAAGCCCACCCACCTGGCGGTGGCCTTCGACCGCGCCGCGCCCACCTTCCGGCACGAGGACTACGCGGGCTACAAGGCGCACAGGCCCCGCATGCCGGACGACCTCCGGCCGCAGGTGCAGCTGGTGAAGGAGGTGGTGGAGGCCTTCGGCATCCCCACCTTTGAGGTGGAAGGCTACGAGGCGGACGACCTCATCGCCACCCTGGCGCGCCGGGCGGAGGAGGAGGGGTTCCGGGTGGTGGTGGTGACCGGGGACCTCGACCTCCTGCAGGCCGCCAGCGACCGGACCACGGTGGTGGTCACGAGCCGCGGCATCAGCGAGACCACCGCGTACGACCGGGAAGGTGTGCGGCGCCGGTTCGGCCTGGAGCCGGAGCAGCTTCCCGACTTCAAGGCCCTGCGGGGGGACCCCACGGACAACCTGCCGGGGGTACCCGGGGTGGGGGACAAGACCGCGGCGGAGCTGGTGCAGAAGTTCGGGTCCGTGGAGTCCCTGTTGGAGCGCGTGGAGGAAGCGCCCGCCAAGCTCCAGGCCCGGCTGCGGGAGCAGGCGGACCTGGTCCTGCAGAATAAACACCTCGCCACCGTGGTCCGGGACGCCCCCGTCTCCGCGGACTGGGAAGCCCTCCGGGTGCGGCCGTACGACCGGGACCGGGTGGTGGAGCTGTTCCGAGACCTGGAGTTCAAGAGCCTGCTGGAGCGGTTGGGCGTGGGGGCTGTCCACGAGCGGGGTCGGTACCGGCAGGCGGACCCCGCGTCCCTGGAGAGGCTGCGGGCCGCGCGGGAGGTGGCGGTGAGCCTGGAGGCGGAGGGCAAGCCCATGGAGGGCCGCCTCAGGGGAGTCGCCCTGGCGGACGCCCCGGGCCGGGCGGTGTACGTGTCCGTGGAACGGGGCATCCCCGAGCCCCTGGCGGCCCTCCTGGAGTCGGAGGAAGTCCGCAAGATCAGCCAGGACGCCAAGGCGGACCTGGTGCGGCTGCGGCGGGCCGGGCTGCGGCCCCGCGGGTTCACCTTCGACGTGGGCGTGGCCTCCTACGTGCTGAACCCCGGGCGGCGCAGCCACGACCTGGAGACCGTGGCGTGGGAGCAGATCGGCTGGAGGCTCGGGGAGTCCGCAGGCCAGCTCCTGGACGGCCGGGAGCCGTGGGAGCGGCGGTGCGAGGAGGCGGACGCCCTGCAGCGGGTGGCGCCGTTGCTGCGCAGGGCCCTGCGGGAGCGACAGGTGGAGCGGGTGTACCGGGAGATCGAGATGCCTCTCGTGCCCGTGCTGGCGGACATGGAGATGGCGGGGGTGGCGGTGGACACCCCGTACCTGCGGAGCCTGGCAGAGGAGCTGCGGGCGCGGCTGGAAGCCGCGGCGGAGGAGATCTACGGGCTCGCGGGGTTGGAGTTCAACCTGGGGTCCCCGAAGCAGCTGGCCTTCGTCCTGTTCGAGAAGCTCGGCCTGCCGCCTTTGAAGAAGACCAAGACGGGGTACTCCACGGACGCGGACGTCCTGGAGACGCTGGCGCCCCACCACCCCGTGGTGGCCAAGATGCTCCAGCACCGGGAGCTCGCCAAGCTCCTGTCCACCTACGTGGAAGTCCTCCCGCGCCTGGTCCACCCGGAAACCGGCCGCGTCCACACAACCTTCAACCAGACCGTGGCGGCCACGGGCCGGCTCAGCTCCCAGGACCCCAACCTCCAGAACATCCCCATCCGCACGGAGGAGGGACGGAGGATCCGGCGGGCGTTTGTCGCTCCCCCGGGACGCGTCCTCCTCAGCGCGGACTACAACCAGATCGAGCTGCGCCTGCTGGCCCACATCAGCGGGGACGCGGCGCTGCAGGAGGTCTTCCGCACGGGCCGGGACATCCACGCGGAGGTGGCGGCGGAGGTGTTCGGCCTGCCGCGGGACCAGCTGACTGCCGAGCAGCGGCGGCGGGCGAAGGCCATCAACTTCGGGATCGCGTACGGCATCAGCGGTTTCGGTCTCAGCCAGCAGATCGGCACCACCCCTGCGGAGGCGGAGGCGTACATCGAGCGGTACTTCGCCCGCTACCCCGGGGTGCGCGCGTACGTGCGGAGGACGGTCGAGGAAGCCCGGCGCACGGGCTACGTCTCCACCCTCCTCGGGCGCCGCCGGTACCTCACGGACCTGCACAGCCGTAACCGCGTGGTGCGGGAGGCCGCGGAGCGGGTGGCCATCAACACCCCCATCCAGGGCAGCCAGGCAGACCTCATCAAGCTGGCCATGATCCGCATCCACCGGGACGTCCTGCCACGCTTCCCCGGGGCCCTGATGATCCTGCAGGTGCACGACGAGCTGGTCTTCGAGGCGGACCCGGACCAGGTCCAGGCCCTGGCAAGGGAGGCGGGGGAGGTCATGGCCCACGCCCTGGAGCTGTCCGTGCCCGTCCAGGTGGAGCTCCGGGTGGGCCAGAACTGGAGGGACCTAGGACACCTCGGTACGGTGACCTCCGGGGTGCGGGCGGCGGGAGGAGCTTCCTCGTGACCACGTACGCGACCCTGTGCTTTCCCGTCCGGGACGGCCAGGTGCTCCTGCTGCGGAAGGCGGAGGAGCTGTGGGGTGGGGGGAAGTGGAACGGGCCCGGGGGCAAACTCCTCCCGTGGGAGGACCCGGAGGAGGGCGCGGCCCGGGAGCTTCACGAGGAGACAGGACTGCGGGGAGGGGTCCTGGACTTCCGTGGGGTCCTGCAGTTTCGCTTCGGGGAAGAGACGGTGCCCGGGTGGGTGGTGTACGTGTTCACCTGCGAGGACTTTTCAGGAGAACTCCGAGGCAGCCGGGAGGGAGTCCTGCGGTGGTACCCGGCGGCGGACCTGCCCCTGGGGCAGATGTGGGAAGACGACCGCGCTTGGCTGCCGTGCGTGCTGGCAGGCCGCAGGGTCTGGGGGGAGTTCCGTTTCGACGAAGAGGCGCGGCAGCTGCACGAAGGCCGGGTGGTGGAACTCGGTGGGTCGGTAGGGGTGGTGTACCGGCTCAACACCTCGCCAGGGGGTGTCCCCAAGCGGCCCGTGAGGGAGGTCCAGGTGGACCGTGAGGGCTTGCAGGGGGACCTGCACCACGACACCCGGCACCACGGGGGTCCCGAGCGGGCGGTGTGCCTGTTCTCCCTGGAGGTGCTGGCCAAGCTGCGCTCGGAGGGCCACCCGGTGCGGCCCGGCAGCCTGGGGGAGAACATCACGGTAGCGGGGCTTGAGTGGGGCCGGGTGAGGCCCGGCCTGCGGATCCGGGCGGGGACCACCGAGCTGGAAGTGACCCGCTACACCACGCCCTGCGCCACCATCCGCGGCAGCTTCCTCCGGGGGGACATCCTGCGGGTCGACTCTGACCACCATCCGGGGGAGGCCCGGGTGTACGCCAGGGTCCTGAAGCCCGGTTGGGTGCGGAGCGGGGACCTGGTGGAGCTCCGGGACACGCTCCCCCGGGCCAGTCTATGAAGCTCGTGGCCCTCACGGGCGGCATCGCCAGCGGGAAGAGCACCGTGGCCCGCATGCTCCGGGAGCGGGGTGCGGAGGTGGTGGACGCGGACCTCCTGGCCCGGGAGGTGGTGCGTCCGGGCCAGCCCGCCCTCCGGGAAGTCGCGGAGGCCTTCGGCCCGGAAGTGCTCCTGCCCACGGGGGAGCTGGACCGGAAGAAGCTGGCCGAGCAGGTGTTCACGGACCCCGCGCGGCGCGCGCGGCTGAACGCCATCGTGCACCCCCGGGTGCGGGACCGCATGCGCCAGGCGGTGGAGGAAATCCGCAGGCGCCGGCCGGAGGCGGTGGTGGTGCTGGACGTGCCCTTGCTGTTCGACGTGCCCTTGCCGGAGCTGGAAACCCTCCCCGCGGTGGTGGTGTACGCCTCTCCCCAGACACAACTCCGGAGGCTGTGCGAGCGGGACGGCCTGAGCGAGGAAGAGGCGCAGCGCAGGCTGCAGGCCCAGCGCCCCCTACGGGAGAAGCTGGCCCGGGCCCGGTGGGTGGTGGAGAACGACGGGGAGTTGAGCCACACGGAGGCCCAGGTGGACCGGGTGTGGAGGGAGCTGGCCGAAGACCCCTGAGGCCGGAGGCTGCTGGGGTGTCTGGCACCCGGCGTGGGGCGGGGATATAATCAACTGTTACGCCGAGGGGACGGAAAGTGGCCGAGTTCCGCATGGTGACAGACCTCGCGCCCCGGGGGGACCAGCCCAAGGCCATCGAGGAGCTGGTGGAGAGCCTGCGGGCGGGGAACAAGTACACCACCCTGCTCGGGGTGACGGGTTCCGGGAAGAGCGTGGCCCCGCAGACCCCCGTGGTCGTACGGATCGCCGGACGGGCGCGTCTTGCAGAGATCGGATCGCTCGTGGATCAACTGATGGCTCAAGCCCGCGGGCGGGTGCGGCGGGAGCAGGATACGGAAATCCTCGCCTTGACCCCCGCGGAGGGACCGCTCGAAGCCTTCAGCTTCGACCCTCGAACCGGACGCCCCTCCTGGAAGCGGGTCCTGCAGGTCCTCCGCCACCGCAGTCCCGAGCGCCTCTGGAAGGTGACCACGGCGTGCGGGGCTGCGGTGACGGTCACGGGCGACCACAACTTCTTCGCTCTGCGCGACGGTCGTCTCATGTTGCTCCGCACGGAGGAGCTGCGGCCGGAAGATTTCCTCCCGCGGCCTCGCGCCCTCCCGGGGCCGGAAGCTCCCCTGCACGATCTTTCGCTCGTGCAGGCACTGGGGGACGCGCGGGACGTCTACGTGGCGGTGGAGGGCTTCTCCACTGCGTGGAGCTCCCAGGGGGACCAAGAGGTAGCCGTCCTTCCTTCGTCCACACGCTCCCCGCTCTCGCGGGGGGAGCGCCTTTCTCTGGCGGAGTATCGCGCTCTGGGGGAGGCCGCTCCCCAACTTGGGGCTGCTTGGCTTGGTGCCAGGCGCAGGAAGGTCCGGGTCCCTGCCACCCTGCGCCTGCATGCGGGCGTGCTGCGCTTGATGGGCTTCTACATCGCGGAGGGGCACAGCGAGGACAACTACTTTATCCTTTCCTCTGCGGATCGGGAGGTGACGTGGGATTTCCTTAGGACGCTGGAGATCCTGGGGCTCCGCTGGTACCGGGCGGCCGGAACCCATGACTACCGGGTCTGGTCTCGCCTGTGGAGTCGGCTGCTCGCGGAGTGGTGCGGCGCAAGGGCGGCTTCCAAGCGGCTCCCGCCCTTCTGGCCAGAACTCTCAAAGGAACAGCTGGCAGAGCTGTTGCGCGCCTACTTCACGGGCGACGGGGGCGTGGACGGAGCTCAGGTGACCGCGACCACGTCCAGCCACCGCCTGGCTTCGGACCTTGCCTACGCGCTGCTGCGGTTCGGCATCGTAGCCCGGATCCGGCGCCGCGAGATCCGAGCACCCGACTGGCAGACCCCGAGGACCTACTGGACCGTGGCGATCTCCGGTCAGGACGCGCTTCGGAAGTTCCAGCAGACCATCGGCTTTTTCACCTCGGAGAAGCGGAGGCGGCTTTCGACGATTCTGGGGAGAGACGCGGACACGAACGTGGACGTGGTTCCTTGGAACGGCCGCACCCTCAGGGCGGTCCGGGAGGTATTGGGAGTCACGCAAAGTCAGGTGGCCGCGCGAGTCGGGTGTAGTCGGTCCCTCGTCTCCCTCTGGGAGCACGGCCGCCGGTTCCCTTCGCGGACTCTGGCAGAGCGGGTCGTGGGCGTGCTCCAAAGCATGGTGGTGGGCGGGGAGAGCCTGCCGGCTCTGCGGATGCTGCAGGAACTGGAAGCGACCTTGCCCCTGTTCTGGACGCCTGTTCAGTCCGTGGAGAGCGTAGCGGGGTCGGGATGGGTCTACGACCTCGCCGTGGATGGAAACGAGACCTTCCTGGCAGGCGAGGGGGGCGTGTTCGTCCACAACACGTACACCATGGCCAGGGTGATCGAGCGGGTCCAAAAGCCCACCCTGGTCATCGCCCACAACAAGACCCTGGCGGCGCAGCTGTACAGCGAGTTCCGCCAGTTCTTCCCCCACAACGCGGTCCGGTACTTCGTGTCGTACTACGACTACTACCAGCCCGAGGCGTACGTCCCGCAGACGGACCTGTACATCGCCAAGGACGCCAGCATCAACGACGAGATCGACCGGCTCCGGCACGCCACCACCAAGGCCCTCATGGAGCGCCGGGACGTGATCGCGGTGGCCTCCGTCTCGTGCATCTACGGGTTGGGCCGGCCGGAGGACTACCGGGAGGTGGTCTTGGTCCTCCGGAAAGGAGAGCGGCGGACCCGGGAGGAGATCCTCCGGCGTCTGGTGGACGTGCAGTACGAGCGCAACGACATCGACTTCGCCCGAGGTCGCTTCCGGGTCCGGGGCGACGTCATCGAGGTCTTCCCCAGCTACGAAGAACGGGCGGTACGGGTCGAGCTGTTCGGGGACGAGGTGGACCGGATCTTGGAGCTGGACCCCCTCACGGGGGAGGTGCTGGAGGAGAAGTCCGCGGTGGCCATCTGGCCTGCCAAACACTGGGTCACCACGGAGGACCGCCTGGAGCGGGCCCTGCGGAGCATCGAGGAGGAGCTGGCGGAACGGGTGGCGTGGTTCCGGTCCCAGGGCAAGCTCCTGGAGGCCCAGCGGCTGGAGTTCCGGACCCGCTACGACATGGAGATGCTGCGGGAGACCGGGTACTGCCCGGGGATCGAGAACTACTCCCGCCACCTGGACGGCCGGGCCCCCGGGGAGCGGCCCGGGTGTCTCGTGGACTACTTCCCCCGGGACTACCTGATGTTCATCGACGAGTCCCACGTCACCGTGCCGCAGATCAAGGGCATGCACGAGGGGGACCGGGCGCGGAAGAAGAACCTGGTGGACTACGGCTGGCGGCTGCCCTCCGCCTACGACAACCGGCCCCTGCGGTGGGACGAGTTCGAACGACTCGTCCACCAGTGCGTGTTCGTGTCCGCCACCCCGGGCCCCTTCGAGCTGGAGGTCAGCAGCCGGGTGGTGGAGCAGATCGTCCGGCCCACAGGCCTGGTGGACCCGCAGGTGGAAGTACGGCCTGCCCGGGGCCAGGTGGACGACCTCCTGGCGGAGATCCGAGCTCAAGTGGAGCGGGGGGAGCGGACCTTGGTCACCACCCTGACCAAGCGCATGGCGGAGGACCTCACCGCGTACCTGCAGGAGACGGGTCTGAAGGTCCACTACCTGCACTCCGAGATCGACACCCTGGAGCGGGTGCAGATCCTCAAGGACCTGCGGCTGGGGACCTACGACGTGCTGGTGGGCATCAACCTCCTGCGGGAAGGCCTGGACCTGCCGGAGGTCTCCCTGGTGGCGGTGCTGGACGCGGACCGGGAAGGCTACCTGCGGTCGGAGACGGCCCTGATCCAGACCATGGGCCGGGCGGCCCGGAACGTGTCGGGGCGGGTGATCCTGTACGCGGACGAGGTCACGGAGTCCATGCGGCGGGCCATCGAGGAGACCAACCGCCGTCGCCAGATCCAGCTGCGCTACAACGAGGAACACGGGATCACGCCCCAGACCGTCCAGAAGCCCATCCGCGACCTCATCGAGCTGGAGCAGGTGGCGGAGGGCTCCCCCCGGTACACCCCCCGGTCCGGGGAGCTCCTCACCGCGGAGGAGATGGTGCGGCTGGTGGAAGAGCAGGGGGCCACGGTGCCGTGGGACGTGGCGCGCCTACTCCTGCTGAGCCCTGAGGAGCTGGAAGCCACCGTGGACCGGCTGGAGCGGGAGATGCGGCGGGCCGCGGCCAACCTGGAGTTCGAGAAGGCGGCCAAGTTACGAGACCAGATCGCGGAGCTGAAGAAGGGCATGGGGGAACCGTACTTCGCCCCTGCAGGCCGGCGTAGCGGACGCGGGGGCCGGCCGGGCCGGACTCGGAGCCGCCGTTAGCCGCGTGTCCCCTCACCCGGAGGGAGAGCCCGGGTCCGCCAGATGGCGCGGCGATCTTGGAGGTGGTCCGGGCGGGAAGGAGGATGGCATGAAGGTGGTACGGGTGAACCACGTGCTGGTCACGGCGCCCCCGGGCTGCGAGTCGCAGGCACGTTGGTTCTACGGGGGCCTGCTGGGGCTACGGGAGATCCCCAAACCGCCCGAGCCGGCGGAGCGGGGCGGGGTGTGGTTCTGGACCCCCAACTGCGAGGTCCACGTGGGGGTGGAGCAGGACGCGGGAAGGGCCCGATCTCGCCGACACGTTTGTTTCGAGGTGGACGACCTGGAAGCCGCGCGGAGCCTGCTGGAGGCCCACGGGGTGCGGGTGCAGGAGGCGCCGCCCCGACCAGGCGCCCGCCGGTTCTTCTGTTGGGACCCCTTCGGGAACCAGGTGGAGCTGATGGCGGAGGAGGACCGGGTCCTGGAAGAGTGGGAGCTGGAGGAGGCCTTGCGGGAGGAACCTGTGGCGCTGGTCACCGCCTCCTGAGGGCGCCTCCGGGTATACGTCTGAGGAAGAGCCGGGAGGGAGTATGCCCCTGGACCGCATCGTCGTCCGCGGCGCACGGGAGCACAACCTGAAGAACGTGACCGTGGAGATCCCCCGGGACAAGCTGGTGGTGTTCACGGGGATCTCCGGGTCCGGGAAGTCCAGCCTGGCCTTCGACACCATCTACGCGGAGGGCCAGCGGAAGTACGTGGAGAGCCTGTCCGCGTACGCCCGGCAGTTCCTGGGGCTGATGGAGAAGCCGGACGTGGACTCCATCGACGGGCTGTCCCCCGCGGTGTCCATCGACCAGAAGGGGGCCCCCCGCAACCCGCGGTCCACGGTGGGCACCGTCACGGAAATCTACGACTACCTCCGCCTGCTCTTCGCCCGCATCGGCCAGCCCCACTGCCCGGTGTGCGACCGCCCCATCGCCCGGCAGACCCCGGAGCAGATCGTGGACCGGGTCCTGTCCCTGCCGGAGGGCAGCCGCATCTACGTCCTGGGCCCCGTGGTGCGGGGCCGGAAGGGGGAGTACCGGCAGCTGTTCGAGGACCTGCGTCGTCAGGGGTTCGCCCGGGTGCGGGTGGACGGGATCCTCTACGAGCTCACGGAGCCCATCCAGCTGGACAAGAACCGGAAGCACGACGTCGAGGTGGTGGTGGACCGGCTGGTGACCAAGCCGGAGGTGCGCTCGCGGCTGCACGACTCCCTGGAGACCGCCCTGAAGCTCGGGCAGGGGCTGGTGTACGTGTGGCGCGAGACGGTGGCGGGGGACGGCCAGCTTTTGACCTTCTCCACGGCCTTCGCGTGCCCGGAGCACGGCACCACCCTGCCGGAGATCGAGCCCCGCATCTTCTCGTTCAACAGCCCCTACGGAGCGTGCCCCAAGTGCTCCGGCCTGGGTTACCGCCAGGAAGTGGACCCCGACCTGGTCCTGGACTTGGACAAGTCCCTGGCGGACGGCGCGGTGGTCCCCTGGGCCGCGAGCACCGCGGAGTACTACGACCAGCTGCTGCGGTCCCTGGCCCAGGCCTACGGGGTGGACTGGAAAGCCCCCCTGCGGCAGCTGCCCCGGTCCTTCGTGAAGGTGCTCCTGTACGGCTCCGACCGGCCCATCCGCCTCCGGTACCACAACCGCTACGGGATCCTCCGATCCTACGAGACGGAGTTCGAGGGCGTGGTCCACTATCTGGAACGCCGGTACCGGGAGACGGACTCGGAAACCCTCAAGGAGGAGATCGAACGGTACATGAGCCTGGTCCCGTGTCCGGAGTGCCACGGGGCCCGGCTCAAGCGGGAGAGCCTGAGCGTCCGGGTGGGAGGGCGCAACATCGCGGAGGTGACCGCCCTCACGGTCCGGCGGTGCCTGGAGTTCTTCGAGCAGCTGCGGCTGTCCGAGCGGGAGGAGCTCATCGCCCACCAGGTCCTGAAGGAGATCCGCAGCCGCCTGGGTTTCCTGGTGAACGTGGGCTTGGACTACCTGACCCTGGACCGCATGGCCAACACCTTGTCCGGGGGCGAGGCCCAGCGGATCCGGTTGGCCACCCAAATCGGGTCTGGGCTCATGGGGGTCCTGTACGTCCTGGACGAGCCCAGCGTGGGGCTGCACCAGCGGGACAACCGCCGCCTGGTGGAGACCCTCAAGCGGCTGCGGGACCTCGGGAACACCATCATCGTGGTGGAGCACGACGAGGACACCATCCGGTCCGCGGACTGGATCGTGGACATCGGGCCCGGGGCGGGAAAGCAGGGGGGCGAGGTGGTGGTGTCCGGCACCCTGGAGGACGTGCTGCGGGAGAAGCGGTCCATCACGGGCCGTTACCTGGCCGGGGAGCGCCGCATCCCGGTCCCCGCCCGACGGCGGCCGGCCCAGGACAAGTGGCTGGTGGTGCGGGGGGCCCGGGAGCACAACCTCAAGGGGATCCACGTGGCCTTCCCCCTGGGCCTGTTCGTGTGCGTCACGGGGGTGTCGGGGTCAGGCAAGTCCACGTTAGTGGAGGACATCCTGTACCGGGCCCTGGCCCAGAGGGTGATGGGCACCCGGGTGCGGCCGGGTGCCCACGACGGGCTGGAGGGGTGGCACCACGTGGACAAGGTCATCGACATCGACCAGTCTCCCATCGGCCGTACGCCCCGCAGCAACCCCGCCACCTACACCAAGACCTTCGACCTGATCCGGGAGCTGTTCGCCTCCACCCCGGAGGCCCGGATGCGGGGCTACAGCCCGGGCCGGTTCTCCTTCAACGTGCGGGGCGGCCGGTGCGAGGCGTGTGAGGGCGACGGGATCGTGCGGATCGAGATGCACTTCCTTCCCGACGTGTACGTGCCCTGCGAGGTGTGCAAGGGCAAGCGCTACAACCGGGAGACCCTCCAGGTCCTGTACCGGGGCAAGAGCATCGCGGACGTCCTGGAGATGACCGTGGACGAGGCCCTGGAGTTCTTCTCCGCCATCCCCCGCCTGCGCCGCAAGCTGCAGACCCTGCAGGACGTGGGGCTTGGGTACATCCAGCTGGGCCAGCCCGCCACCACCCTCTCCGGGGGCGAGGCCCAGCGGGTCAAGCTGGCCGCGGAGCTGTCCCGCCGGGACACGGGGCGGACCCTGTACATCCTGGACGAACCCACCGTGGGGTTGCACTTCGCGGACGTGGAGCGCCTGCTGCAGGTGCTGCACCGCCTGGTGGACGCGGGCAACACCGTGGTGGTCATCGAGCACAACCTGGACGTGATCAAGACCGCGGACTGGGTCATCGACCTAGGGCCGGAGGGTGGGGAGCTGGGCGGACAGGTGATCGCGGAGGGCACGCCGGAGGAGGTGGCGGCCCAGGACCACTCCTACACCGGCCAGTTCCTCCGCAAGGTCCTCGACCCCGCGAAGGTGGAGGAAGCCCGGCGCCGCCTGGAGCGCCGGGCTGCGGTGGGCGCGGCGGGGCGGTAGACCCCCCCGAACATCGCGGCACGAGTTTCCGGGACCCCGGCCGACGGTTTTTGAGCAGGCTCCTCGGGACGTGTGCGCGGAAGGGGGTGTCGACGTGAGCCTTCCTCCTTTCCACCCCGCGGTGCTGGACTGGTTCCGCGAACGCTTCCCCGGGCCCACCGCGATCCAGGAGCGCGGCTGGCCCGAGGTGGCCTCGGGCCGCGACGTGCTGCTCCTGGCGCCCACGGGCTCCGGCAAGACCCTGGCCGCCTTCCTGTGGGCAGTAAGCGAACTGCTGTCCTGTGACCCGCTGCCCGAGGAGACCCGGGTGCTGTACGTCTCCCCCCTGCGGGCCCTCAGCTACGACATACACCGGAACCTGCAGGAGCCCTTGCGGCAGATCCGGGAACGGGCCGCGGCCCGAGGGATGCGCCTGCCGGAAGTGCGGGTGGCGGTCCGCACCGGGGACACCCTCCCCGGGGAGCGGGAGCGCATGAAGCGCAGGCCGCCCCACATCCTCATCACCACCCCCGAATCCCTGTACCTTTTGCTGACCGCCCCGGGCAGCCGAAACCTCCTGCGGACCGTCCGCACCGTGATCGTGGACGAGGTGCACGCGGTGGCCCAGGACAAGCGGGGAGCCCACCTGGCCCTGAGCCTGGAGCGACTGGAGCGCGTGGTGTCTTCTCGGCCCCAGCGCGTGGGCCTCAGCGCCACCGCCCAGCCCGTGGAGGAGCTGGCGGGCCTGCTGCAGGGCCTGGGCCGCGGGGGCTGCGCGGTGGTGGACGTGGGCTGGCAGCGGGAGTGGGAACTCTCCGTGTGGGTCCCCCAGCAGGTCCTAGGGCCCGTAGCCACCCACGAAATCTGGGCGGAGGTGTACGACCGAATCGCGCAGCTGGCGCAGGAGTACCGGACCACCCTGGTGTTCGTGAGCACCCGGCGGCTGGCGGAGCGGGTGGCACACCGGCTCACCCTGCGCCTGGGGGAGGGCTGTGTGGCGGCCCACCACGGCAGCCTGGCCCGGGCCCTGCGGCACGAGACGGAGCAGCGGCTGAAGGCTGGGCAGCTTCGGGCCGTGGTAGCCACGGCTTCCCTGGAACTGGGCATCGACATCGGTACCGTGGACCTGGTCTGCCACGTGGGAGCACCCCGGTCCCTTGGGAGTCTGCTGCAGCGGGTGGGCCGTTCCGGCCACGGCCTCGACCGGGTGCCCAAGGGCGTATTGTTCCCCCTGACGCGGGACGAGCTCGTGCAGTGCACGGCCGCGGTCCGGGCGGTGCGGGCGGGGCAGCTGGACTGCGTACGGGTCCCCCGCAAGCCCCTGGACGTCCTGGCGCAGCAGCTGGCCGCGGAGGCCGCGGCGGAGCCCTGCGGGGCCGGAGACCTGTGGCGCATGGCTCGGGCCGCAACCCCGTACCGGGACTTGAGCTGGGAGGAGTTCTGCAAGGTCCTGGGCATGCTGGCGGAGGGGGTCGCTCCTTCCCGCGGTCGCGCAACTGCCCTCCTGCACTGGGACCGGACCACGGGGGTGGTCCGGGGCAGGCGCGGGACCCGGACCCTGGCCCTGACCTCGGGAGGCGCCATCCCGGAGACCTTCGAGTACGACGTGGTGGAAGAGCCTGAGGAAACCCTGGTGGGCCGGGTGAACGAGGACTTCGCGGTGGAGTCCCAGGCCGGCGACGTCTTCCTGTTGGGCAACACCAGCTGGCGGGTGCGGCGGGTGGAGTCCAGGGGCCGGGTGCGGGTGGAGAACGCCCACGGGGCGGCCCCCACCATCCCCTTCTGGCTGGGCGAGGCGCCTGCCCGCACGCCGGAGCTGTCCGCGGCGGTGAGCGACGTGCGCCGCCAGGTGGCGGCCCGGGTGGAGAGACCGGAGGAAGCTGTAGCGTGGCTGGTGGCACACGCAGGGCTGGACCGCGCGGCTGCAGAGCAGCTGGTGGACTACGTACGCCAGACCGTGGCGGTGCTGGGGTGCGTGCCCACCCAGGACTGCGTGGTGGCGGAGCGGTTCTTCGACGAGGCGGGCGGGATGCAGGTGGTACTCCACGCGCCCTTCGGAGCGCGCGTCAACCGGGCGTGGGGGCTGGCCCTGCGCAAGCGGTTCTGCCTGACCTTCGACTTCGAGCTTCAGGCCGCGGCCACGGACGACGGGGTGGTGCTGTCCCTGGGGGAGCAGCACAGTTTCCCCTTGGAGGCCGTGTTCGGGTTCGTGCGGCCGCACACCGTCCGCCAGGACCTGGTGCAGGCGACCCTACAGTCGGCCTTGTTCCCCACGCGGTGGCGCCAGAACGCCACCTGCGCCCTGGCGGTGCCCCGGCGTTGGGCTGGTCGGCGGGTGCCACCGCAGATCCAGCGCATGCGGGCGGAGGACCTGTTGGCCGCGGTCTTCCCCGAGCAGGTGGGCTGCCAGGACAACCGCTCCGGCCCCCTGGCGCCCCCGGACCACCCTCTCGTGACCCAGACCCTCCGGGACTGCCTGGAGGACGCCATGGACGGGGAAGGCTTGGAGCGAGTGGTGGTAGGCATCGAACGGGGCGAGATCCGGACCGTGGCCGTGGACACCCCCCAGCCTTCCCCCATGTCCCACGAAATCCTGAACGCCAACCCGTACGCCTTCCTGGACGACGCCCCTCTGGAGGAAAGGCGGGCCCGGGCCGTGAGCCTGCGGCGTGTGGACCCGGAGCTGGCGGCAGGCCCGGGCGCCCTGGACCCGGAAGCCATCGAGGAGGTCCGGACCCAGGCCAGGCCGGACGTCCGGGACCCGGAGGAGCTGCACGACCTCTTGCAGACCCTTGTCTTCCTGCCGGACTCAGAGGGCCGACAGTGGGCAGAGTTCGCCGCGGAGCTGGTGCGGGCGGGCAGGGCGGTGCGGGTGGTGGGACGCCACCTCACGGGGTACGCGGCCCGGGAGCGGCTGGCTGCGGTGGCGGCCCTGTGGCCGGAAGTGTCCGTGCAGCCCCCTCCGGAAGAGGCCGTGAGCAGGGAGGACGCAGTCCGGAAGCTGGTGCAGGGGTGGATGCTGTACGCGGGACCCGTGACCGTACGCGAGCTGTCCCGCCGTCTGTGCCTGCCGCCGGGCGAACTTCGTGTCGCCCTGGCGGCTCTGGAGGGGAGCGGGGTGGTCCTGCGGGGACGGTTCTCGCCGGGGGTCGAGGAGGAGGAGTGGTGCGACCGCCGGCTTCTGGCCCGCATCCACCGCCTCACCGTGGCCCGGCTGCGAAGCGAAATCGAGCCCTCAAGCCCCGCGGAGTTCCTGCGGTTCTTGTTGCGGTGGCAGCACGTGTTCCCCCGGACGCAGCTGCACGGCCGCGGCGGGGTGCTGGAGGTAGTCCGGCAGCTGCAGGCCTTCGAGCTGCCGGCCTTCGCTTGGGAGGAGTGGGTGCTGCCCGCGCGGGTGGCGGGCTACAACCCCGCGGACCTGGACCACCTGTGTTTGGCGGGTGTGGTGGCCTGGGGCCGGATCGCGCCCGGGCAAGGATACGGTGAAGCTTTCCCGCGGCGTCCGCCGCGCCTCGGCCGCAACACGCCCATCGCGTTCTTGCTGCGGGAAGACCTCCCCGTGTACCTGTCCTCCCGTGGTCCGCTGGCCAGGTTGTCGCCCCTGGCGGAGGAGGTGGACGCGTACCTGCGTTCCCGGGGAGCGTCCTTCCTCCCGGAGCTGGCCCGCGCGTTGCGCAGGACCCCCGCGGAAGTGGAGGAGGCGCTGTGGGAGCTGGTGGCCGCGGGTCGGGTGACGGGGGACGGGGTGGCGGGGTTGAGGGCCTTGCTGGCGCGCCCGCGGACGCGCCGTCGGCGCGGGCGAGTGCGTCTGGTCTCCGTGCGGTCCGGCCTGCCGACGGGCCGGTGGGCCCCCTGGGGAGAAGCCCCGGAGCTCCCTCTTGAGGATCGGCTGCAGCGGCTCGCCGAGCAGCTGCTGCGCCGCTACGGCGTGGTCTTCCGGGAAGTCTTGGTGCGGGAGCGGGCGGCGCTTCCGTGGCGGGTCCTGGTCCCTGTGTACCGGCGTTGGGAGGCCCAGGGTCGGATCCGGGGAGGTCGGTTCGTGTCCGGCTTCGCGGGGGAACAGTACGCCCTTCCGGAAGCGGTGGAGGCTTTACGGGCGGTGCGCCCGGGCGCGCCGGACCCGGAGGTTGTGGTGGTGCACGGCGCAGACCCCCTCAACGTCTCCGGGCTGCTGGTTCCCGGGCCCCGGGTACCTCCCGCCGGCTTTGGAGTCGCCTACCGCAACGGTGCGGTGCTGGAGGTAGGTCCCATGGGCGCCTTGCTGCGCAAGCTGGCGGCCCAGCGGGCGTAGACCACCTCGTCCGGCCCGCGGCCGCGGTCAGCCGCGGGACGCGCGCAGGAAAACGCCGATCCGAGCCGCAGCTTCCTCCAGGCGCTCGGGAGGTTGGACCAAGGCGATGCGCACGTAGCCCTTGCCGCCGGGTCCGAAGCCCTGGCCGGGGGAGAGGGCCACGCCGGTCGTCCGGCACAACTCCACCGCGAAGGTCACGTCGTCCACGTCCGCGGGGACCTTCGCCCAAAGGTACATGGTGGCGCGGGGCGGGGGAACTTCCCAGCCCACCTCCCGCAGGGTCCGCACCAGCACGTCCCGGCGCTCCCGGAACACCGCCACCTGCTCCCGCACCCACGCCTCGGGCTGCTGCAAGGCGGTGATGCCCATGCGCAGCACCCCCTGGTACTGGTTGAAGTCCAGGGCGGACTTCACCGCCTCCAGGGCCGCGATGGCCTCCGCGTTGCCGACCGCGAAGGCCAGGCGGAACCCGCCCATGTGGTAGGACTTGGACAGGGTGAAGAACTCCACGCACCGTTCCCGGGCGTCGGGCAGGGAAAGGGGTGAGGGCGCCGGTCCGTCGAAGACCATGTCCACGTACGGGTTGTCGTGGACCAGGAACACGTCGCGCCGGCGGGAGAAGTCCAGGGCCTGGGCGAAGAAGCCGAGGTCGGCCACCGCGGCGGTGGGGTTGTTGGGGTAGTTGAGGACCAGCACCCGGGCCCGCCGGGCCACCTCTTCAGGGACGGCTTCCAGGTCCGGCAGGTGATCCTCCCGCAGCGGGACGGGGAACACCTCCAGGCCCGCCAGGGCCGCCATGCCCCAGTACGGGGGGTACGCCACCTCCGGGATCAGCACCAGGTCGCCGGGGTCCGTGAGGGCCATGAGCAGGTGGCCGATCCCCTCCTGGCTGCCCACCAGGCTCAGCATCTCCGTGTCCGGGTCGAAGGTGACCCCGTAGCGGTGCTCGTACCAGCCGGAGGCCGCTTCCAGGAAGGGCCGGGTGGCGGACCGGAGGGTGTACTGGTACGTGGTGCGGTCCTCCAGGGACTCCGCCAGGGTCTGCAGGGCCGCGGGCGGCGGCGAGAGGTCGCTGGACCCCAAGGAAAGGTCGATCACCCCGAGGCCTGAGCTACGGGCCTCCTGCTTGGCGCGGTCCATGAGGAGGAACACGGACTGCGGGATGGCGCGGGCGCGGCGCGACGTCCAGGACATGCCACAAGACCTCCCGGCTACGGGTTGCTTTCCTCTTAGTCTACCCACGCGAGGCAAGCGTGGAAGCGCCTTCCGGCATCCGGAAACCGGACTCCCACGGTCCGCCCACCTTGGGGCGGTAGAATGGGGACGATGGAAAGGGTGGCCAACCTGGAGGAGAAACTGCGGGCTCTGCCCGCGCGACCGGGCGTGTACCTGTTGCGGGACCGGGCGGGCAAGGTCCTGTACGTGGGTAAGGCCTCCTCCCTGCGCCAGCGGGTACGGAGCTACTTCCAGGACCCTGCCTCCGTGGACTCCCCGCGGGTGCGCCACCTGATGACGAAGGTGTTCGACTTCGACGTGGTGGCCTGCGCCAACGAGGTGGAGGCTCTGATCCTGGAGACCAACCTCATCCAGCAGCACCGCCCCAAGTACAACGTGCGGATGGCCGACGACAAGGCGTACCCCTACGTCAAGATCACCCACGAGCCGTACCCGAGGATCGTCATGACCCGGCGGGTGGTACGGGACGGGGGCCACTATTTCGGCCCCTATCCGTACCACGAGCCCAAGCTGGTCGGGCGGACCATCCGGACCATCCGCAAGCTGTTCAAGCTGCGTAGCTGCGACGTGGACGTGGAGCGCAAGTTGCCGCGGCCGTGCCTCGACTACGCCATCGGCCAGTGCACCGCCCCCTGCGTGGCGTGGGGCGCCACCCGAGAGCAGTACGCGGAGCAGGTCCGCCAGGCCCTCCTGTTCCTGCAAGGCAAGCAGGAAACCCTCCTGGAGCAGCTGCGGCGCGAGATGCAACAGGCCGCGGAGGATTTGGCCTTCGAACGGGCGGCGGCCCTGCGGGACCAGATCCAGGCCCTGGAGGCCATGGCGGAGCGGCAGCGCACCGCCGCGGCGAGCCTGGACGACCGAGACGTGGTGGCGGTGCACATAGACGGGGACGACGCCTGCGCCCAGGTGTTCTTCGTCCGCGGGGGGAGGCTTTCGGGCCAGGAGCACTTCTTCCTCACGGGCGCCCTGGGACACCCCGCGGCGGAGGTGTTGCGGACCTTCCTCGAGCAGTACTACGAGTTCGCCCCCACCGTACCCCCGGAGGTAGTGATCCCGCAACCGGTGGAAGGCCAAGCGGTCATCAGCCGGTGGCTTTCCGAGCGGCGCGGGGGCCCCGCGCGGCTGGTGGTAGCCCGGCGGGGGGACCGGCGCAGGCTGGTGGAGATGGCCCGGGACAACGCCCGGCTGCACCTGGAGCAGGAGCGGGTGCGGCTGGCGGGGCGGGAGGGGGCCGCGGTGCGGGCTTTGCAGCAGGCCCTGGGGCTGGAGGATCCCCCCTTCCGCATCGAGGCCTACGACGTGAGCAACCTCCAGCACGGGGAGGCGGTGGCGTCCCTGGTGACCTTTGAGGGCGGACGTTCCAAGAAGGACGCATACCGGCGGTTCCGCATCAAGTTCACGGAGGGGCCCAACGACTACGCCATGCTGCAGGAGGCCCTCCGCCGTCGGTTCCAGAACGCCCGGGAGGAGCAGGAGAAGCTGGACCGGGACGAACCCGTGAAGCCCAAGTGGTCGGTGCTGCCCGACTTAATCCTCATCGACGGGGGCAAGGGGCAGCTGTCCGCGGCCCTGGAGGTGCTCTTCGAGTACAACCTCCAGGTCCCCGTGGTGGCCTTAGCGAAGCGGGAAGAGCTGGTCTTCCAACCCCACCGGGACGAGCCCTTGCGGCTCCCACGGGACTCCGCGGCCCTGCAGCTCCTGCAGCGGGTGCGGGACGAGGCCCACCGCTTCGCCCACGCGTACCACCAGCAGCTCCGCAGCCGGCGGGTGGTGTACTCCGTCTTGGACGAAGTCCCGGGCATCGGGGAGAAACGCAAGCGGGAGCTGCTCCGCCACTTCGGGTCTGTCCGCCGCCTCCGGGACGCCTCCGAGGAGGAGGTGGCCGCGGTGGTGGGCCGGGCGGCGGCGCGGCGGATCCTCGACTACCTCCGCACCCACGAGCTACCCGACTACCGCGCGGAGGCGCTGCGCTGAAGGAGCGCCTGCTGACCACTCCCAGAAATCGCTGCGCGAGGGGAGGTTCGTGCGGCCGAGGGACTGGGTGGCCCTGGTCGGGCTGAGCTTGATCTGGGGCACCTCGTACCTGTTCATCAAGGTCGCGGTGCGGGACTTTTCCCCCGCCACCCTTGTTACGGTGCGGCTGGGGCTGGCGGGACTCCTCCTGGCGGGCGTGGCGGGCTTTCAGAGAAGGCCGTTCCCACGCAGCCTCCGGACCTGGGCCAAGCTGCTGTTTCTGGGTGCGGCCAGCGGCGGGGTGCCCATCAGCCTCATCGCCTGGGGAGAACGCACCATCTCCAGCGGGGCGGCTTCCGTCCTCAACGCCACCACGCCCCTTTGGTCCGTGTTGTTCACCGCCTGGACCCGGGAGGAGCCTCTCCGGCCGTGGCGCCTGGCGGGCGTGGCGGTGGGGTTCGCGGGGGTAGTGGTGCTGACAGACCCCGCTCAAGCTGCCCGGGCGGACCTGCTGGGCTCCGGGGCCGTGGTCCTGGCCTCCGCCCTGTACGCATGGGGCATCCTGTACGCGCGGCGGAACTTTGCCCACCTGGACCCGGTGGTGCTGGCCGTGGGCTCGCTCGGGGGCGGGGCCGTGGCTCTGTTCCCCATGGCGGTGTGGAGCGGCTTGCCCGCCAGCCCCACACGGGAGGCGGTGGCTTCCCTGCTGGCCCTGTCCGTCTTCGGGAGCGCGGTGGCCTACCTGCTCTTCTACCACCTCGTGCTGCATGTGAGCCCCACCCAGACCGCCCTGGTGACGTACCTGAACCCGGTGACCGCGGTGTTCTGGGGATGGCTGATCCTGGGGGAGTCCGTCACGGCTTCCACCGTGGCGGGGCTGGCCCTCACGGTGGCCGGGGTGGCGGCGGTCGGTAGGGGTGTCCCGGAGTCCCCCCGGGGCGTGGGGCGGAGGAGGGGGACAAGCTATTGACATTTCAAATTTTGACAGTTCACCATTCCCCCAGGGTCCCCGCACGGGGCAGGAGGTGAGGCATGCGGGTGGTAAGCGTGGGAGGCGGGCCCGCGGGCCTGTACTTCGCGGTGCTGTGGAAGAAGCTGGCGCCCTCCCACGAGGTGGTGGTGCACGAGCGCAACCGCCCGGACGACACCTTCGGGTGGGGCGTGGTCTTGTCCGACAGCACCCTGGGCAGCCTGGCGGCTGCGGACCCGGAGAGCTATACGGAGATCCAGCGGAACTTCTACCACTGGGACGACATCGAGATCCACTTCCGGGGCACCACCACCCGGTCCGGGGGCCACGGCTTCGCAGGGATCGCCCGCACCACCCTCCTGCGGATCCTCCAAGACCGCGCCCGAGGGCTGGGCGCCCACCTGGTGTTCCAGCACGAGGTGGAGGACCCCGCGGCGCTGGCGGAGGAGCTGGACGCGGACCTCGTGGTGGCCGCGGACGGGGTGAACAGCCGGACCCGGGCCCGGTACGCGGAAGCCTTCCAGCCGCACGTGGAGCTGGGCCGGTGCCGGTACGTGTGGCTGGGTACGCGGAAGCACTTCCAGGCCTTCACCTTCGCCTTCGAGGAAACCCCCTGGGGGTGGTTTACGGCCCACGCCTACCCCTTTGACGGGGGCACCAGCACCTTCATCGTGGAGACCCCCGAAGACGTGTGGCGGGCCGCGGGGTTGCACGAGATGGACAAGGACGAGTCCGTCGCCTTCTGCGAGCGCCTGTTCGCCCGCTACCTCAACGGCCACCGGCTCCTGTCCAACGCCGCCCACCTTCGGGGCTCCGCGCAGTGGCTGCGCTTCCCGTGGCTCCGGTGCCAGCGGTGGGTGCACCGGATCCGGGTCCGAGGCCGGTGGGTGCCCGTGGTTTTGGTCGGAGACGCGGCCCACACCGTCCACTTCTCCGTGGGGTCCGGTACCCGGCTGGCCATGGAGGACGCCATCGGCTTGGTGAAGGCCCTGGCCACCCACGGACACCGGGGGGAGGACCTTTCCCGGGCTCTGGACGCGTACGAGCGGGACCGTCAGGCGGAGTTGCTGCGCCTGCGGCACGCGGGGCGGAACTCCGCGGACTGGTTCGAGAACGTCCGGCGGTACGCCCACCTGGAGCCCGAGCAGTTCGCGTACACCCTCCTCACGCGTTCCCAGCGGCTGTTCCACGAAGAGCTCCGGCAGCGGGACCCCGCCTACGTGGCGAGGTTCGAGGCGTGGTTCGCGCGGCGCTGCGGGCTGGACCGTGCGGTCCCGCCCATGTTCACCCCCTTCCAGCTCCGCAGCGTGCGCCTGAAGAACCGGGTGGTGGTGTCGCCCATGGCCATGTACTCCGCGGAAGACGGGACCGTGGGGGACTTCCACCTGGTACACCTGGGAGCCCGGGCCCTGGGCGGCGCAGCCCTGGTGTTCACGGAGATGACCTGCGTCTCCCGGGAAGGGAGGATCAGCCCCGGGTGCGCGGGACTGTACAGGACCGAGCACGTGGAGGCGTGGCGCCGCATCGTGCGGTTCGTCCACGAGCACACGGACGCCAAGATCGCCCTGCAGCTGGGCCACTCCGGCCCCAAGGGCTCGACCCGCGTGGGCTGGGAGGGCTACCACGAGCCCCTCCCCGAGGGCAACTGGCCGGTGCTGGGCCCTTCTCCCGTCCCCTGGAGCCCGCACAACCAGGTGCCGCGGCCCATGACCCGGGAGGACATGGAACGGGTGCGGGAGGAGTTTGTGCGGGCCACCCGGTGGGCGGTGGAGTGCGGGTTTGACTGGCTGGAGGTGCACTGCGCCCACGGGTACCTCCTGTCCGCCTTCATCAGTCCCCTGACCAATCTGCGGGAGGACGAGTACGGGGGCAGCCTGGAGAACCGCATGCGGTTCCCCTTAGAGGTGGTGCGGGCGGTGAGGGCGGTCTGGCCGGACTACCTGCCCTTGTCCGTGCGCATCTCCGCCCACGACTGGGCTCCCGGAGGGATCACCCCGGACGACGCGGTGGAGATCGCCCGGATGTTCAAGGAAGTGGGGGTGGACCTCGTGGACGTGTCCAGCGGCCAGACCACCCGCCTGGCCCAGCCCGCCTACGGGAGGCTGTACCAGACCCCGTTCGCCGACCGCATCCGCCACGAGGTGGGCATCGCCACCATGGCCGTGGGTTCCATCTACGAAGCCGACCACGTGAACTCCATCATCGCCGCGGGGCGTGCGGACCTGTGTGCGTTGGCCCGTCCGCACCTAGCCAACCCTCACTGGAGCCTGATGGAAGCCGCCCGCCTGGGCTTCACGGAGGTGTGGTGGCCTAAACAGTACCTGGACGGCAAGGAGCAGCTGGAGCGGATCATGGTCCGGGCCCGGGCCGCCCAGCAGGGGGAGCGGGGCGCCATCGAGGAGCTGGAGCGGATCATGGCCCAGGCAGCGCAGGACCGGGTCCGGGCAGGGGTGCGGCGGTGAGCCGGCTCAGGCACGCTCGGCAGAACTCGGGGTCGGGGCTGACCGTGAAGCAAGAGGCCGTGGAGCTGTTGGGACTGGAGGCCCGGGTCACGGAGGAGGACCACCAGTCCATCCGCCTGTGGCTCCGCCTGCTCTCCGCGGCCAACCTGGTCAAGGCGGAGGTAGCGCGCCGGCTGCGGGAGACCTTCCGCACCACCTTGCCCCGGTTCGACTTCATGGCGCAGCTGGACCGCGAGCCCCAGGGCCTCACCATGAACCAGCTGTCCCGCCGGATGATGGTCACCGCGGGCAACGTCACGCGCCTGGTGGACCAACTGGAGGCGGAGGGGTGGGTCCGGCGGGAGGCCCAGGCGCGGGACCGGCGGACGGTGGTGGTGCGGCCCACCCCGGAGGGCTTGCGGCGCTTCCGGTCCATGGCCCGGGTGCACGAGGGCTGGATCGTGGAGCTGTTCGCGGGCCTGTCCCGTGAGGAGCGAGAGCGGCTGTACCAGCTGCTGGCCCGCCTCAAGCACAGCGTGGCCGCAGGCCTGAGGGAACGAGGAGGCCAGACATGACCGCGTGGACGAGGTCCATGAACTCCCTGGCCCTGCCGGGGGAAGAAGCCCTCGGGGAGTACCGTCCCCAGCACGTGGACTGGTCCGTGGAGGACGGGGTGGGGACGGTCACCCTGCGGCGCCCGCACCGGAAGAACGCCCTGACCTTCGAGGTGTACAGGGAGCTACAGGAGCTGTTCGGCCGGCTGCGGAACGCCGCGGACGTCCGGGTGGTGGTCCTCACGGGCGCGGAGGGGGAGTTTTCCTCCGGGGGCGACGTGCGGGAGATCATCGGACGGCTGGTGGAGACGGACATGCCGGGACTGTTGCGGTTCACCCGCATGACGGTGGAGGTGGTGCGGCGGATGCGGCGCTGTCCGCAGCCCCTGGTGGCCGCGGTGGACGGCGTGTGCGCGGGAGCAGGGGCGGCCCTGGCCCTGGCCTGTGACCTGCGGGTGGGGACGCCGCGCTGTCGCGTGGGCTTTCTGTTCACCCGGGTGGGGCTGGCGGGCTGTGACATGGGAGCCTGCGCTCTTCTCCCCCGGGTGGTGGGGTGGAACCGGGCCTCGGAGCTGCTGTTCACGGGCCGCATGATGGACGCGGAGGAAGGCGAGCGGTGGGGGTTCTTCAACCGGGTGGTCCCCCCAGACCAGCTCGTGTCCACCGCCCGGGAACTGGCGCAGCAGCTGGCGTCCGGGCCTACCTTCGCCCTGGCCATGACCAAGGCCATGCTGCACCAGGAGTGGAACATGGGCCTGGACGAGGCCCTGGACGCGGAAGCCCAGGCTCAGGCCCTATGCATGGCCACGCGGGACTTCCAGCGGGGCTATCAGGCCTTCGTGGAGAAGCGGCCGCCGGAGTTCCAGGGGGACTGAGGTGACCTGGGGTACGGACCCGCGCTGGCCCTTTTTCGACCCGTGGCACCGCAGGCTGCGGGAGGAGGTGGAGGGCTGGGCCCGGACCCACCTGGCCTCGGGCGGGGTGTCGGACGACCCCGAAGCAGAGACCCGCGAGCTGGTAGCGCGGATGGGCGAGGCGGGGTGGTTGCGGTACGCGGTAGCGGGCCGCGACTGGGGAGGGGTTTCAGACCGCCTGGAGGTGCGGGCTCTCTGCCTAGTCCGGGAGACCTTGGCCTACCACCACGGCTTGGCGGACGCCGCCTTCGCCCTGCAGGGGCTGGGCAGTGGGCCCATCTCCCTGTTCGGGACGGACGGGCAGCGACGCCGGTATCTACCCGGGGTGGCCTCCGGGCGTCTGGTGGCGGCCTTCGCCCTGACGGAGCCGGAAGCCGGCTCCGACGCGGCCCAGCTGCAGTGCCGGGCCACCCCAGCCAGGGACGGCTACACCCTGGACGGCACCAAGACCTTCGTGTCCAACGGCGGGGTGGCGGACTTCTACGTGGTCTTCGCCCGCAGCGGGGAGGGAGAAGGAGCCCAGGGAATCAGCGCCTTCGTGGTGGACAAAGACACCCCGGGGCTGGAGGTGGTGGAGCGGATCCGGGTCATGGCTCCGCACCCCCTGGCGACCCTCCGCTTCCGGGACTGTTGGGTGGCCGAGGAGGCGCGGGTGGGCGCTCCGGGCGAAGGGTTCCGGGTGGCCATGGCTACCCTGGACGTGTTCCGCACCACGGTGGCTGCGGCCGCGGTGGGCTTCGCCCGCCGGGCCCTGGACGAAGCCCTGTGGCGGGCGGTGCGGCGCCGGATGTTCGGAAAGCAGCTCGCGGACCTGCAGCTCACGCAGGCCAGGCTGGCCACCATGGGGTCCCTGCTGGACGCCAGCGCCCTGCTCACCTACCGGGCAGCGTGGCTGCACGACCAGGGCGCCCGGGTCACGGGGCCGTCCGCCATGGCCAAGCTCTTCGCCACGGAGAGCGCCCAACAGGTGGTGGACTCCGCGGTCCAGCTGTGGGGTGGGCTGGGGGTGACCCGGGGTACGGTGGTGGAAGCCCTGTACCGGGAAGTCCGGGCCCTGCGCATCTACGAAGGGGCCAGCGAGGTCCAGCAGCTGGTGGTGGCTCGGGAGCTGTTGCGGGCGTACCGGGAGTCCCAAGGGGGGAGGGAGGATGCGGGCCACGGCCCATGAGGACACCTTCGTGCTCGACCGGCTGCCGCCTCTGGAGCTGCAGCCGGAGTTCCTGTTCGAGCTACCGGAGCTGCAGTACCCACCGCGGGTGAACTGCGCGGAGGTCCTCCTGGACCGGTGGGTGCAGGCCGGGCAGGGACAGCGGACCGCGGTGCAGGCTCCGGGGGTGCGGTGGACCTACGCGGAGCTGCACGCCCGCGCCAACCAGGTGGCCCGGGTGCTGGTGGAGGACTTGGGGCTGCGGCCCGGAAACCGGGTGCTCCTGCGGGGGTTCAACGGGCCCCTGCTGGTGGCGTGTTGGTTCGGGGCCGTGAAGGCGGGCGCCGTGGTGGTGACCACCATGCCCTTGCTGCGGGCCAAGGAGCTCACCCAGGTCATCCACAAAGCACAGGTCAGTCACGCCCTGTGCGACGTGCGGCTGCGGGACGAGCTGGACTCAGCGGCGGCAGGGTGTCCGTCCCTCCGGGAGGTGCTGTACTTCGGGGAAGGTGTCCCCCAGGGCCTGGAGGCACGCATGGCCACCAAGGCCCCGCACTTCGAGGACGTCCCCACCGTGGCCACGGACCCGGTGCTGGTGGCCTTCACCTCCGGGACCACGGGGCAGCCCAAGGGGTGCGTGCACTTCCACAGGGACGTGCTGGCCGTGTGCGACACCTTCGCGCGTCACATCCTGCGGGCGTCGCCCGAGGACGTGTTCGTGGGCAGCCCGCCCCTGGCCTTCACGTACGGGCTGGGAGGGTTGGTCCTGTTCCCCCTGCGCGTAGGGGCTTCCAGCGTGCTCCTGGAGCGGGCCGGCCCCGAGCAGCTGCTGCAGGGCATCGAGGAGTTCCGGGCCACGGTGTGCTTCACCGCGCCCACCGCGTACCGGGCCATGGCGCCCCTGGTCCAGGAGCGAGCCCTAGCGTCCCTGCGGAAGTGCGTGTCCGCGGGCGAGGCGTTGCCCGCGGCCACCCGGCAGCTGTGGAAGGAGGCCACGGGGCTGGAGATCATCGACGGGATCGGGTCCACGGAGATGCTGCACATCTTCATCTCCCACCGGGAGGAGGAAGCCAAACCGGGAGCCACGGGCAAGCCCGTCCCCGGCTACCGGGCCTGTGTGCTGGACCCCGCGGGGCAGCCCTTGCCGCCCGGCACCGTGGGCCGCCTGGCGGTCAAGGGGCCCACGGGTTGCCGGTACCTGGACGACCCGCGGCAGCGGGACTACGTGCAGGGTGGGTGGAACGTGACGGGGGACGCATACCTGGTGGACGAGGAGGGGTACTTCGTGTACCAGGCCCGGACCGACGACCTCATCGTGTCCGCGGGGTACAACATCGCCCCCGCGGAGGTGGAGGACGCCCTCCTCACCCACCCCGCGGTGGCGGAGTGCGGGGTGGTGGGCGTCCCGGACCCGGACCGAGGGCAGGTGGTGAAGGCGTACGTGGTGCTGCGGGAAGGGTTTTCTCCCGGGGAGGCGCTGGTGCGCGAGCTGCAGGAGCACGTGAAGCGGACCATCGCGCCGTACAAGTACCCCCGGCAGGTGGAGTTCTGTTCGAGCCTTCCGCGGACGGAGACCGGGAAGTTGCAGCGCTACCGGCTGCGGGAGATGGCGGCACGGACGGGAGGTGCTCCGTGAGGATCCTGCATCCGCCCAGCTGGGTCCGGCCCAAGGGATACGCCCACGGCGTGGCGGCCCGGGGCACCTGGGTGTTCGTGGCGGGCATGGTGGGGTGGAACGAGGAGGGGGAGTTCGAGGACACGGACTTCGTGGGCCAGGCCCGGCGGGCCCTGCGGAACATCGTGGAGGTGCTGCAGGAGGCCGGGGCGCGTCCGGAGCACTTGGTCCGCCTCACGTGGTACGTGACGGACAAGGAGGAGTACTTGGGCTGTTTGGAGGACCTAGGCCGGGCGTACCGCGAGGTCATCGGCCGGCATTTCCCGGCCATGTCCGTGGTGGAGGTGAAGGGGCTCATCGAGCCCGGGGCCAAGGTGGAGATCGAGGCCACCGCGGTGGTCCCGGACCCGGAGCCGAGTTTCGGAAGGCTTGCCGTCCCGCAGGACACCAGACAGGAAGGGGGGAACGCAGGATGAACTGGCGGGTCGCATTCGCGGTGGTGGCTGCTGCGGCGGTGGCCGCTCTTCCCTGGAGGGCGGAGTCCCAGCCGCGGCACCTGAAGGTGGGCTTCGTGAGCACCCTGTCCGGGGGCGGAGCCGCCCTGGGGACGGACGTGCTGGACGCCTTCAACCTGGCCGTGCGGCACCTGGGCGGCCGCCTGGGTGGGCTTCCCGTGGAGGTGGTGGTGGCGGACGACCGGCTGGATCCCGACGTGGCCCGCACCGCGGTGGAGCGGATGCTGCGCCGCGACCGCGTAGACCTGGTGACGGGAATCATCTTCTCCCACGTCCTCCTGGCGGTGGGGGACCTGGTGTTCCAGAGCGGGGTGTTCTACATCAGCCCGAACGCGGGCCCCGCGGAGTACGCGGGGGAGCAGTGCAACGCCCTGTACCTGAACGTGGCCTGGCAGAACGACAACATGCACGAGGCCATGGGGCACTACGCCACCCTGAAGGCGTACGAGACCGCCTTCATCCTGGCTCCCAACTACCCCGCGGGCCGCGATGCCCTCACGGGGTTCAAGCGGTTCTACAAGGGCCGGGTGGTGAACGAGGTGTACACCCGCCTGGGCCAGCTGGACTACTCCGCGGAGATCGCGCAGATCCGAGCGGCCCGGCCGAGGGCGGTGTACGCCTTCTACCCGGGGGCCATGGGGGTGAACTTCATCAAGCAGTACGCGGAGGCCGGGCTGATGCAGCAGGTCACCCTCCTGGTGCCGGGCTTCTCCGCGGACGCGGACGTGATCCGGGCCGTAGGCAAGCCCATGGTGGGGGTGTACAACAGCTCCCACTGGGCTCTGGAGCTGTTCAACCCCATCAACCGCAGGTTCGTGGAGGACTTCCGCCGGACCTACGGCCGGACCCCCACCCTGTACGCGGCCCAGGGGTACGACACCGCCCTGGCCATCGACCACGGCCTGCGGGCCACCGGCGGGGACATCTCCCGGAAGGCGGAGTTCCGGAAGGCCATCCTGTCCGGGTTCGACAGCACCCGCGGCAAGGTGCGGTTCAACCGCAACGGCTACCCCGTCCAGGACTACTACCTGCGGCAGGTGGTGGAGCTACCCAACGGGGAGATCGTCAACCGGCTCCGGGGGACCATCTTCCGCAACCACGGGGACGCCTACGTCTCCCGCTGCCGGCTGCCGGAGTGAGGGAGGCCTCAGGTGCCCGCGGTCCTGGTGGTGGAGCAGCTCCTCAACGGGGTCCAGTTCGGGCTCATGCTGTTCCTGCTGTCCGCGGGCCTGACCCTGGTCCTGGGGATCATGGACGTGGTGAATTTGGCCCACGGCTCCTTGTACATGCTGGGCGCGTACTTCGCGGCCACCGTGGCCTCGGCCACGGGCTCCTTCTGGGCAGGGGTGGCGGCAGGGGTGCTGCTGACCGCGGCCGTGGGCGTGCTGCTGGAGGTGTCCGTGCTTCGCCGGGTGTACACCCGGGACCACCTGAGCCAGGTGCTGGCCACCTTCGCCCTCATTTTGGTGTTCAACGAGGCCGTGCGGATGGTGTGGGGGCCTCAGGCCCTCCACATCTCGGTCCCGCCGGAGCTGGCGAGGCCCGTGCAGGTCCTGCCGGGCCTCCCGTACTCCGCCTACCGCCTGGTGCTTTTGGGCGTGGGCGCGGCTCTGGCGGCGCTGCTGTTTTTCCTCATCCACCGCACCCGCCTGGGGATGTGGGTGCGGGCGGGCGCCAGCAACCGCAGCATGGCCCAAGCCATGGGGGTTCCCATCCGGCAGGTGTTCACCCTGGTGTTCGCGGTGAGCGCAGCCTTGAGCGCGGTGGCGGGGGCGCTGCTGGGCCCGATCCTGGCCGTGCAGGTGGGGATGGGGGAGGACATCCTCATCCTGGCCTTCGTGGTCATCGTCCTCGGGGGCATCGGTTCCGTGAAGGGCTCCCTGCTGGGCTCGCTCCTGGTGGGGGTGGTGGACACCGCGGGCCGGGCCTTCCTGCCACCCCTGTTCGCGAAGCTCATGGCCCCGGAGGTGGCTTCCAACCTGGGGCCCACCCTGGCCTCCGTGCTGATTTACCTGCTCATGGCTGTGGTGCTGTTCTTCCGCCCGCGGGGGCTGTTCCCAGTCCACAGCTAGGGGCATGTCCCATGGAAGACGTCCGTGAGCAGAGGACCGGGATAGTCTAAGGGGGTGCGGGTGCGGAACTTGTCCGTTCCCTCCGTGCGCCGTCCCGGGTGGGTCTCCTCTCGCGTCCTGTGGGCCCGCGGGGCGGCCCTGGGCGTGGGCGCGGCGGTGCTCTTACTCTTCCCGTACGTCTCCGAGGTTCTGGATCTTGAGTACTACCAGAGCCTGGCGACGCGAGCCTTCATCCTGGCCCTGGCGGCCGCGGGACTCAACCTGGTGTTGGGCTACGGAGGGCTGGTGAGCTTCGGCCACGCCACCTACTACGGGCTGGGCGCGTACACCGTGGCGATCTTGGGCCGCGAGGGGGTGCGGCAGGCCTGGCTGGTCTGGCCCGCGGGCGTCCTGGTGGCCGCGGCGGCGGCCTTTTTGGTGGGGGCGGTGTGCCTGCGCACCCGGGGCCTGTACTTCATCATGATCACCCTGGCCTTCGCGCAGATGGTGTACTACGTGGTGGTGTCCTTCAAGCAGTACGGGGGGCAAGACGGCCTGCGGGCGCCCCGCACGGACTTGGGTTTCCCTCTGGGCGAGCAGGAGCTGTATTACTTGAGTGTCGTGGTCCTGGCGGCCTGTCTGTGGGGGTTGTGGCGGCTGGTGCACGCCCGCTTCGGACGCGCCTTGCGGGCCCTCCGGGACAACGAGGCGCGGGCGGTGGCGGTGGGCTTCCCCGCGTACCCGGTACAGCTGCTGGCCTTCGTGCTCTCCGGGGCCATCACGGGCCTGGCCGGGGTGCTGATGGCCCACCACACGCAGTACGTCTCCCCCTCCATGCTCAGCTGGCAGCAGTCCGGCCACCTGATGTTCATGGTCATCCTGGGCGGGGTGGGGACCTTCTGGGGCCCGGTGCTGGGGGTGGCGGCCCTGGTGGCCTTGGAAGAGCTCTTCCACGCGGCCACGGTGCACTGGCAGCTGTTCGTGGGGCTGGTCCTGCTCGCGGTGGTGCTCGCGGCGCCGCGGGGGCTGGCGGGCCTGGTGGAGGCGAAGCTGCGGTGAGCCTTCTGAGGGTGGAAGGGCTGACCAAACGCTTCGGCGGCGTCGTGGCCCTCTGGCGGTGCTCCCTGGAGGTCCGGCCGGCGGAGGTGCACGCCCTCATCGGGCCCAACGGAGCCGGCAAGACCACCCTGACCAACCTGGTGGCCGGGGTGTTCCCGGCCGACGAGGGAAGGATCGTGTTCTGCGGGCAGGACATCACCACCCTCCCCGCGCACCGAAGGGCCCTTTTGGGGATGGCCCGGACCTTCCAGGTGACCAACCTCTTCCCCCACGACACCGTCCGGGGGAACCTGCAGCTCGTGGTGCAGGCCCGGAAGGGCGGCGCCTTCGGGTTCTGGAGGCCCGTGGAAGCGGAGTGGGAGCTGCGGGAGGAGGCGGAGCGGTACGCGGCCCGGGTGGGTCTAGAAGGCCGCCTGGACGTTCCCGCGGCCAGCCTTTCGCACGGGGAGCGGCGCCAGCTGGAGGTGGGGATGGCCCTGGCCTCCGAGCCCCGGCTTCTGCTCCTGGACGAGCCCACTGCGGGCATGAGCGCAGAGGAGTCCCGCCGCATGGTGGACCTCCTCCGGGGCCTGCGGGGCGAGGTGGGCATCTTGTTGGTGGAACACGATATGGACGTGGTGTTCCAGGTGGCGGACCGCATCACGGTGCTGGTGGACGGCAGGGTCCTGGCCAGCGGCCTTCCGGAGGAGGTGCGGTCCAACCCTGAAGTCCACCGGGCCTATCTGGGCGAGAGCGGGAGCGGCGGGGGGGGCGCCGCGCACGCTCCCGGTGAAAACGGCGGAGAAGTGCTGCTGCGGGTGGAGGGGCTGCAGGCGGCGTACGGGACCAGCCAGGTGCTGTTCGGGGTGGACTTGGAAGTACGGGAAGGGCAGCTGGTGACCCTGTTGGGCCGCAACGGTATGGGCAAGACCACTACCGTGAACACGGTGATGGGGCTGGTGCCCGCAAAGGCCGGCCGGGTGGTGTTCCGCGGGGAGGAGATCCAGGGCAAGCCGCCAGAACAGGTGGCAGCCCGGGGCGTGGCCCTGGTCCCGGAGGGACGGCAGATTTTCCCGAACCTCACGGTGCGGGAGAACCTTGCGGCGTTCCAGGCGCACCGCAACCGCTCCCCCGACTCGTGGGACCCGGACCGGGTGGCGGACCTTTTCCCCAGGCTGAAGGCGCGGTGGAACCAGCTGGGCTCCCAGCTGTCCGGGGGGGAGCAACAGATGCTGGCCATTGGCCGCGCCCTGGTCACCAACCCCCACCTCTTGATCCTGGACGAGGCCACGGAGGGACTGGCCCCGCTGGTCCGAGAGGAAATCTGGCGGTCCCTCCAACGGCTGAACCAGCAGGGGCTCACAGTACTCCTCATCGACAAGTACGTGGAGCAGGTCTCCCGCCTGGCCCACTACCACTACATCCTGGAGCGGGGACGGGTGGTGTGGTCCGGCCCCTCCCACGCCCTGCGGGAGGACCCCAGTCTGTGGGAACGGTACCTGAGCGTGCGGGCGGGAGACGAGGGAGCGGACCGCCGGCCGGGAGGAGGGTCAAGCCGTGGAGGGTAGCCTGGCGGGACGCGTGGCCTTCGTGACGGGAGCGGGACGGGGTGTGGGACGGGCCTGCGCCCTGGAGCTGGCGCGCCGGGGCGCTGCGGTGGCGGTGGCCGCGCGGAATGTGTCCCAGGTGTCCCAGGTGGCGGAGGAGATCGTCCGCGCGGGCGGGAGGGCGGTGGCCTGTCCGTGTGACGTGACCGACGCCGCACAGGTCCGGGCGGCGGTGCAGGCCGCGCGGGAAGCCCTGGGCCCCGTGACGGTGCTGGTGGCGGCCGCGGGGGTGGCCCGCGGCATCCCCTTGCTGGAGACCACGGAGGCCGACTGGGAGCTGCACCTGCGGACCAACGCCACGGGCGCCTTTCACGCCATGCAGGCGGTGCTGCCGGACATGCTGGCGGCGGGATGGGGACGCATCGTGGCCGTGGCCAGCGTGGTGTCCAAGACCGCCTTCCGCACCGCCGCGGCCTACACCACCTCCAAACACGCCCTCCTGGGCCTGATACGGTCCGTGGCGGTGGAGTACGCGGACCGGGGGATCACCGCCAACGCGGTGTGCCCCGGTTACCTGGACACGGAGATGACGCGGGAGAACATCGCCGAGCTGAGCGAACGCTGGGGCAGGCCCCAGGAGGACGTCCGGCGTCTGCTGGAGGGCGCGAGCCCCCAGAAGCGGCTGTTCACCGTGGAAGAGGTGGCCTCCCTGGTGGCATACCTGTGCACCGAGCCCGCCCGGGGGATCAACGGACAGGGCATCGTGTTGGACGGCGGCCGGGTGCTGTCGTAGGAGGGCGAGGGTGGTCCGCTACGAGGACGTGCCGGAACGGTTCAACGCGGCGCGGTACTTTCTGGACCGGAACGTGGAGGAGGGCCGGGGAGACCGGGTGGCCATCTACTGCGGGGACCGGTCGGTGACCTACCGGGAACTGGTCTCGCTGAGTAACCGGGTAGGCAACGTCCTGCGGGAGTTGGGGGTGGAGCCGGAGGACCGGGTGCTGCTGGCCCTGACGGACGGGGTGGAGTTCGTGGCCACGTGGTACGCGGTGCTGAAGGTGGGGGCGGTGTCCGCGGAGGTGTACACCTTCCTGCACCCCCACGACTACGCCTACTACCTGGGCTACGCCCAGCCCCGGACGGTGGTCACGGACGCCACCACGCACCAAAAGGTCCGTCAGGCGGCTGCGGAGGTCGGGTTTCGGGGCAGGATCCTGGCGGTGGGAGTGGACGAGCTGTCCCCCGGGGAGGTGGACTTCCACACTGCGGTGGCGCAGGCCTCCGAGGACCTGCGGCCCGCGGACACCACCAAGGACGACTTCGCCCTGTGGAAGTTCACCACGGGCACGACAGGCCGCCCCAAGGCCGTGGTGCACTGCCACTACGCCCCGTACCTGAGCTTCCGGAACTACGCCCAGGAGGTCCTCCGCTACACCCCCGAGGACGTGGTGCTGCCCGTGCCCAAGCTGTTCTTCGGCTACGCCCGGGACTGCGCGGCTCTGTTTCCCTTCGGGGTGGGAGCCGCGGGGGTGGTGTTCCCGGAGCGGTCCACGCCCGAGCGCATCTTCCAGCTGGTGGACACCTACCGGCCCACCCTCCTGATCCAGGTCCCCACCATGATCCAGGCCATGGTGGACCACCCGGAGGCGGAACGACACGACCTGTCCTGCGTCCGCCTGGCCACCTCCGCGGGCGAGGCCCTGCCCGCGGAGCTGTACCGCCGGTGGAAGGAGAAGTTCGGGGTGGAGGTGGTGGACGGCATCGGCTCCTCGGAGCTGTACCACATCTACATCTCCAACCGGCCGGGAGACGTACGGCCCGGCAGCGTGGGGCGGCCTTGTCCCGGGTACCACGCGGAGGTCCGGGACCCCGAGGGCCGGACCCTCCCGCGGGGCGAGGTCGGGGAGCTGTGGGTTTGGGGGGAGACCGCAGGCCTGATGTACTGGAAGGACCGCGGAAAGTCCGTCCGGACCTTCCACGGGAACTGGGTCCGGACGGGAGACCTGTTCCGGGAAGACGAGGAAGGACGCTTCTGGTACCAGGGCAGGGCCGACGACCTCATGAAGGTGGGCGGGATCTGGGTAGCCCCCGCAGAGGTGGAAAGCTGTCTTCTGCAGCACCCCCTGGTGGCGGAGTGCGCGGTGGTGCCGCACGACCAAGAAGGTCTCGTGGTGCCCCGGGCCTACGTGGTGGTGCGGGACCCGGGTCGGGCAGGCGCGGCGCTGGCGCAGGAGCTGCAGGAGCACGTGCGACGGCACCTGAGCCCACACAAGTACCCGAGGGAGGTGGTCTTCGTGGACCGCCTCCCCCGTACCCCTTCCGGCAAGGTGGACCGCAAGCAGCTGCGGGAGTCAGCCGCCCCTGCGTGAGGGACGGTCCCGGCCTCCCGTACCCCGCACCAGTTCCCGCACCGCCTCCTCCACCAGGTCGGCGAGCACCCGGAAGGTCTGCTCTCCTTCCTCCGCGGTGGCCTCCCCGGGTGCGCCGCAGTACGCCTGGGACATGCCCATGGCCCGGAAGTCCCGCTGGCCTTGCGCCATGGCCGCGGGCAGGTCCACGAACACCGGCGACAGGGTGGGGAGGATGCGGGTGTCCACCAGGTCGGGACGTTCCGCCAGCACCAAGGACGTCTCGTACCGCCCCGCGTGGCAGCTCCCCTTTTGGAACTCCTCGGGAAGCCTCTGAGCCCGATGGCGGCGGGTGAGGTCCACGAACCCCACTACGGCCCCGGTCCTCTCTTTCAGCGCGTCCAAGGCCGCGTGGACGGCGCCCACGTGCTCCGGTTCGAAGTGGTTGTTCACCACGAGCAAGCGGGAGAAGCCCTGCCGCAGGAGGTCTGTGCACACCTCCACCAGGACCGCCTGCAGAGTCTGCGGGGACAACCCCACCGCACCGGGGAACGCCGCGGCGCACCGGGTGACCCCGTACGGCAGGGGCGGGAGCACCAGGACCTGCACCTGCGGGTCCTCTGCGAACCGCTCCGCGACCCTGCGGCAGACGCCCAGGGAGATCAACAGATCCGTGGACAGGGGTGCGTGGGGCCCGTGAGGCTCCACCGCGCCCAGGGGCAGCAGCAGGACAGGTAGCCGCGGACCTTCCCGGAGGGAGGCCACCTGGGGCCAGGACAACTCCGCGAACTCCCTCACACCAGCAGGTAGCGCTGCCGGACCTCTGGGTTGGTCTGCAGGTCCTGCACCGAGCCCTCAAAGCGGATACGGCCGTCGTCGATCACGTAACCCCGGTCTGCCAGGCGCAGGGCCGCGGGGACGTTCTGCTCCGCCAGCAACACGGTGAGCCCCCTGCTCTTCAGCTCCCGGATGCGCTCCTCCAGGACCCGGACCAGGAGGGGTGCCAGGCCCTCCATGGGCTCGTCCAGCAGGAGCAGGTCCGGGTTCCCCACCAGGGCCCGGGCGATGGCCAGCATCTTCTGCTCCCCCCCGCTCAGCTGACTGCCCCGGTGGCGGCGCTTCTCCCGCAGGACGGGGAACAGGTTGAAGACGCTGTCCAGGGTCCATGCCCCAGATCCCCGGGTGGCCACCTCCAGGTTCTCCTCCACCGTGAGGTCGGGGAAGATCCGCCGTTCGTCGGGCACGTACCCGACCCCGAGGCGGGCCACCAGGTGAGGCGAGAGGCCCTTCAGGTCGCGTCCCCGGTACCGCACGGTCCCCCGCCGCGGGGGCACCAAGCCCACCACGCTCTTCAGGGTGGTGCTCTTGCCGGCGCCGTTCCGGCCCAGCAGGAACACCGCCTCCCCTTCCCGGACCTCCAAGGACACGTCGAAGAGCACGTGGCTCAGCCCGTAGTAGCTGTTGAGACCTTCCACCTGCAGGAGGGGCGGGGCAGGGGGCCGCGGGGTGGTGGCTGCCGCGGTCTCCGGCTCGGGTTCCTCGCCGCCCAGGTAGGCGCGCTGGACCTCCGGGTTCCTCCGCACCTCCTCCGGGGTCCCCTGCGCGATGGTACGGCCCTGGTGCATCACCACCACCACGTGGGCGGTGGAGAACACCACCTCCATGTCGTGCTCGCAGAACAGCACGGACAGTCCCGCCTCGCGGTTGAGACGGGTGATGAGCTGCAGGGTGGAGGCGGTTTCCTCCGGTGACATCCCCGCGGTGGGCTCGTCCAGGACCAGCAGCCGCGGCCGGGCTGCCAGGGCGAGGGCGATTTCCAGGATACGCTGGTCCCCGTGGGAGAGGGTCCCCGCCAGCCGGTCCGCCTGGGGGTGCAGCCCCGTGAGCTCCAGGATCTCCCACGCTTCCCGCACCGCGAAACGGCGGGCGGGCCGGATCAGGTGAAAGCCCCTGCGGGCCTGGGCCAGGCACGCCGCGTGCACGTTGTCGAACACCGACAGCCGAAAGAACACGTTGGCGATCTGGAAGGTCCTGCCCAGGCCTGCGCGGCACCGGCGGTGGGCCGGCCAGCGGGTGACGTCCACGCCGTCCAGCACCACGCGTCCTCGGTCAGGCAGGAGCACGCCCGTCACCAGGTTGAACAGGGTGGTCTTGCCGGCCCCGTTCGGCCCGATGACCGCCACCACCTGGCCCGGCTGGACAGAGAGGGAGGCCCCCCGCACCGCGGGGAACCCGCCGAAGGACCGGTACACCTCCTCCACCCGCAGGAGTTCAGCCACGAGTACCTCCCGCCGCCGCCGGGCGCGGTGAGGGCGCCCGTGTCCAAATCCAGCGCCTCTGCAGGTGGCCCATGATCCCCTCCGGCAGGAAGAAGATCAGGAGGATCAACAGCACGCCCAGCACCAGGGTCCAGTACTCCGTGTACCGCCCCACCAGGGTGCGCAGCCCCACCAGCACCGCGGCTCCCACCATGGCGCCCGAGAAGGTGAACCAGCCTCCCAACAGGCACATGACAAGGATCTCCAGGGACAGCACCCAGAAGAGCATGTTGGGGAACACGGACCGCTCCAGGGCCACGTACAGGACCCCCGCCACCCCCGCGAAGAAGGCCGCCAGCACCATGGCCGCGAGCTGGTGGATCCGGACGTCCACACCCATGACCTGTGCCCGCTGCGGGTTGTCCCGGATGGCCTGCAGGGTCAGGCCGAAGGGAGACCGCACCACCGCCCACAGCACGGCCAACGACGCCGCCACCACGCAGGCCACCAGGGCGTACGCTCCGGGTATGGTCTGCAGGACCGCGGGGAGGGGGATCCCGTGGATCCCGTTGTCTCCGCCCGTAACCGGGTACCACCGCAGGGCCACGATCCACACCAGGGAACCGAGGGACAGCTGCAGCATGCCAAAGTACAGGCGCGAGAGGCGAACGCAGAAGAACCCGATGGCCATTGCCGCCGCCGCGGCCGCCACGGGCCCGGCCAGGAAGGCCAGCCAGGCTGGCCAGCCGAGCCGGGTGATCCCCACCGCCGCGGTGTACGCCCCGATGCCGTAGAAGACCCCGTGGTGGAACTGGTAGAGCCCGCCGTAGCCCAAGACGAGGTTCAGGCTGGTGGCCAGCAGCCCCGTGACCAGGATCAAGGCGAGGAGGTACACGAAGAAGAGCGGCAGGACCGCGGGGGCGGCCGCGAGGCCTGCCGCCACCAGGAACCCCACCACCAACCGGCCGTTCACCATGCGGACCGCAGCAGCCCCGTGGGCCGCACCAGCAGAACCGCCGCGGTGACCGCGTACGGGAAGGCGATGGCGAACTGGGGCCACACCAGTAGACCCACGGACTGGGTCACCCCGAACAGCAGGGAGCCCACCAGGGCGCCCCACAGGTTCCCCAGACCGCCCACGATCACGATGAGGAAGCTGTCGATGAGGAGGCTGTGGTCCATGCCCAGGGTGATGCTGGTGGTGGGAGCCACCAGGGCCCCACCCAGGCCCGCGAGGAAGCAGCCCACGGCGAAGGCCAGGGCGAACACCCGGCTCACGTCCACCCCCAGGGCCGCCACCATGTCCCGGTCTGTGGCTGCAGCCCGGGACACCTTCCCCGCCCGGGTGCGGTGCGCGAACAGCCACAGGCCCACCGCCACCAGGGGCCCCGCCACCAGCAGGACGAGGTTGAACCGGGGCAGAGCTACCCCGAAGACCGTCACCGCCCCCTGGAGGGAGGGTGGCGGCACCAGGGACCGGTACGTGGGGCCCCACAGCATCTTCACCAGGTCGTTCAGCACCAGCATCACCCCGAAGGTGAACAGGATGAGCATCAGGTGCTCCCGGTGGTACAGCCGGGAAAGGAGAAGCCGCTCCAGCACCAGACCCACCCCCGCGGTGACCAAGGGGGCTGCGGCCAGAGCCAGCCACAGGCCCGAGGGGTGGCCGCCCAGGGCCTCCGCCACGGACCACGCCACGAACGCGCCCACCATGTACAGGGAGCCGTGGAACACGTTGGGCACCCGCAGGACGCCCAGGACCAGGGTGAGCCCCGCGGACACGATGAACAGGATCATGGCCCGGCTGAGCCCGACCACCAGCTGGCCCAGCACCGCGCCCGCGTCCATGTCTTTACCGGGCTCGCCTCCGAGCGGTTTCGATGTCCTCGCAGGTGGGCATCACGTCCCGGCCGGGGAGAGTGACCAAGTCTCCTCCGACCAGGAACGGGAACCGGGGGTCCCGGCGGGTGACCCCGAAGATCATGGGCAGCACCGCCTGGTGGTCACACGCCCGCATCTCCACCTCCCCCACGGGTGTGGGGATGCGCAGCCCCTCCAGGGCGTCCACGAACCGCTCCCGGTCCAGGGAACGGGCTTTCCGGAAGCCCTCTGCGATGAAGTAAGCCGTGATGTACCCGTGGAAGGCGGGGAACCCAGGCGGCGCGCCGTAGGCGGCCTGGAAGTCTTGCACGAACTTCCGGTTGGCCGGGGTGTCGGGGTAGTAGAACAGGTAGTCGGTCGTACCGAACACCCCCTCCGGCGCCGCCGCCCCCAGCGGCCGCAGGACCGTCACGTCGATGGCGGTGTGGATGGCGGTCGGGACGTTGAACCCGATGACCTTCATGGTACGGAGGACGTTGGCCATGCCCGCGCCGCCGGTCCCGAAAAACACCGCTTGGGGCCGCGCCTGCTGGATCTGGGTCAGGTACGGGACCAGGTCAGGCTCCCCGGTCCGCCACCACGTCTGGCCCAGGAGGGTGGCTTCGGGCCTCGCCCGCTTCATGAACCGCCAGAAGGAGTTGGTGATCCGGTGGCCGTACTCGTAGTCCTCCGCGCCCAGCCAGAACCGGGTGAACCCCTTCTTGGCCACCGCCTCCGCCAGAGCCTTTCCTGCCATGGCGGTGTTCTCCGTGGTGCTGAACACGTACCGGTGCCCCTTGGCGCCCGTGATGTCCTCGCTCTTGGCAATCCACACGAAGGCCGGGACTCGTTGCTCCCGGGCGAAGGCGGAGATGGCCAGGGCGGTGGCGCTGTTGAGAATCCCCACCAGGACGTCCACCCGCTCTTGCAGGACCAGCTCCCGCGCCATGCTGAGCCCGATCTCCGGGCTGAACTTCTCGTCCCGGGTCACGAACTCGATCCGAGCCCCATGCACGCCGTCCCGGTTGATTTCCTGCAGTGCCAACTTGAACCCGTTCAGGGCGTCGGTGGCGAACACCGCGGGCGGGCCGCTGTACGTGTCCACCACCCCGACCTTGATGTTGCGGTCGAACCGCAATGCGGGGGCCGCCCCTGCCCCGGCTACCGCAGAGACAGCCACCACCGCCGCCACCAGGACCCACCACCTGCGATCCGTCATCAGCACCTTCCCCCCTTTTGGATGGCGTAGTTGCCAATAGGAAAGAGTTCGCCGTGGGGAGAGACGACCCCTGCCCGGCTCAGCGCCCGTCCCCTAGGACCGCCTCCAGGGCCTCCGCGAACCTAGCCACCTCCTCCCGCGTACCCACGGACACCCGGATCCACGTGGCCTCGCGGGGCCCCGGCCGGACGATGACCCCAAGCCGGAGCAGGGCCTGGGCCACCACCTCCCCCGGCCGGCCCACGTCCATCCACACAAAGTTGGCCACGCTCGGGTAACTCCGTAGCCCCAGCCGGGCTGCCAGCTCCTGGAGGACCGAACGCCCGTGGGCCACCACGTGCAGGGTGCGGTCCACGTGGGCCTGGTCCTGGAGGGCAGCCAGGGCTGCGGCCTGGGCGGGGGACGACACCTGGAAGGGCTCCCGCACCCGGCTCACCGCCTCCACCACCTCAGGAGCCGCTACGAGGTAACCGACCCGCAAGCCCGCCAGCCCGTAGACCTTGGAGAAGCTGCGCAGCACCGCCACCCGCCGCCCCTCCCGCACCCAGGCCAGCCCGTCTGGGTAGTCCTCCCCCGCCGCGTCCCGGGCGAACTCCGCGTACGCCTCGTCCAGGACCACCAGGGCCTCCGGAGGCACCTGGTCGAGGAAGCGGTGCAGCTCTCGGCGCGCCACGTACGTGCCGGTGGGGTTGTTGGGGTTGCAGACCACCACCAGACGCGCTTGCTGCGCGGCCTGGGCCATCCGATCCAAGTCGTGCCCGCCCTCGGGGTCCAGGGGGACGGCCACCTCCTGTGCTTCCTGCAGGCGGGCCACCACGGGGTAGAGGATGAAGCTGGGCCACGCGTACACCACCCCGTCCCCCGGCGCCAGGTATGCCTCCGCGAGGAGTTTCAGCAAGGCGCTGCTGCCCGCGCCCACCGCCACCCACTCCGGGGGCACGTTCAAGCGGGCCGCCAGGGATTGCCGCAGAAGCCACGCGTCGTCTTCCGGGTACCGGGCGACCTGTGTGCTGGCCGCCTTGAGTGCTTCCACCGCCAGGGGCGAGGGGCCCAGGGGGTTCTCGTTGGACGCCAGCTTCACGGGGGAGACCAGGCCCAGGGACCGGCGGACCCGTTCCGGGGAGTCCCCCGCGACGTACCGGGGGATGTGGTGCACCGCAGCTCGCACCCTGGGATCCAGCACCTCCACCTCCTGGAAGCGGGTTCTGACGCCTGGACCACCCCAGTGATCGCCAACACGGTCTTATTCACCGAGGCCCGGTGCGTCTCCTGCGCAGGAGGTGCCCTGCGGCCTGTCGAACTCCCCGGCAAAGGCCGGGGAGGCGAAAGATGGAGGTGGTGAGGCGTCCCCTCACCTACGGGAGCTACCTGCGGGTGCAGGAACTCCTCCACCTGCAGCACAGGTTGAGTCCCGCCCACGACGAGCTCCAGTTCATCGTGGTCCACCAGGTGTTCGAGCTGTGGTTCAAACTCCTCCTGTTCGAGCTGGAGTCCGTCCGGGAGGCTTTGGAAGACGGGCGGGTTCCGGACGCGGTGCGGTGGCTGCGCCGTGCCGCGGAGGTGGCCCGTGCGGCCCTGGGTGGGCTGGACGTGCTGGAGACCATGCGGCCCTGGGACTTCTTGGAGTTCCGCTCGGAGCTGAAGCCCGCCAGCGGGTTCCAGAGCCGGCAGTTCCGGGAGCTGGAGTTCCTCTCGGGGGCCAAGGACCCGCGGTACCTGGCCAGCTTCGAGGGGGAACCGGAGGACCTGCGGGTCCTGCAGCGCCGCCTGCAGGAGCCCACGGTGTGGGACGCCTTCGTGGGCCTCCTCCGGTGCCGGGGGCTTCCCGTGGACTCCGAAGAAGACCTGCGGCAGACCCTCATCCGTGTCCTCCGAGACCCAGCCCTGCGGGACCTGGACGAGCTGTGCGAGGCCCTGGTGGCGTACGACGAGGCCATGGCGCATTGGCGCCACCGCCACCTCCTCATGGTGGAGCGGATGATCGGCGCCCGGCCGGGGACCGGGGAGGCGGACGTGCGGAAGGTCCTCCAAGACCGGGCCCAGGACCCGCAGTACTTCACGGGGGTGAGCTACTTGAGGGAGACCCTCACCAAGAAGTTCTTCCCGCTGCTGTGGGAGGCCAGGACCTTCGTGGAGCGGCAGCCGTGACCGACCCCCTGCTCCGGTGGCGGGCGGAGTTTCCCATCCTGGAACGCGTCACGTACCTGGTGTCCCACTCCATGGGAGCCATGCCCCGGTCTGCCCGCACCTGGCTGGACCGGTACGCCCAGGCCTGGGGCGAAAAGGGCGTAGAGGCGTGGGAGGAGTGGGAGCCGTACCTACGGGAGCACGCGGACCGGGTGGCAGCCCTCATCCACGCACCCCCGGGCTCGGTGGTGCTGCACCAGAACGTCTCCACCCTCTTCGGGCTCCTGCTGGGCAGCTTGGTCCCCCGAAACGCCCGGCGGAAGGTGGTGGCTACGGAGCTGAACTTCCCTTCCCTCCTGTACGCGGCCCGGGCGCACGCGCCGCTGGGGGTCGAGCTGCAGCTGCTGGTCAGCCCGGATGGCATCTCGGTACCCCTGGAGGCGTGGGAGGAGGCGGTGGACGACCGGACCCTGGCGGTGGTGGTGGACCACGGGATCTTCCGGTCCGGGGCGTTGCAGGACGTGGTGGCCGTCACGCGTCTGGCCCGCCGCGTGGGAGCCTGGTGCGTGGTGGACGCGTACCAGACGGTGGGGTGCGTGCCCGTGGACGTGGAGCAGTGGCAAGCGGACGCGGTCCTGGGAGGTTCCCACAAGTGGCTGTGCGGGGGGCCGGGGGCGGCGTGGATGTACGTCCGGCCGGACCGGGCGGCGAAGTTGCAGCCCCTGGGAGCGGGCTGGTTCGGCCACCGGGACCCCTTCGCCTTTTCCCTGGAGTTCGACCCCGCACCCGGCGCGGCGCGCTTTGCCACGGGCACACCCGGCATCGCCGGGCTGTTCGCCGCCAGGGCGGGCCTGGAGATCGTGCACCAAGTCGGAGTGGAGGCGATCCGGGAGAAGTCCTTGCGGCTCACGCAGCGCATGCTGGAACTGGCCGCGGAGTACGGGCTGACCTCGCGCACCCCCCGGGCTCCCGAGGAGCGAGGGGGCTTGGTGGTGGTGGACTTCCCGGGGGCGGACAGGGCGGTGGAGCACCTGAGGGAGCAGGGGATCCTGGTGGACTACCGGCCGCAGGCGGGGGTCCGCCTGTCCGCCCACTTCTACACCGACGCGGAAGAGGTGGACGAGGCATTTGCGGCCCTAGGGGTGCTGCGCGGCCGTCGCTAGACCACCCTGGCCTCCTCGCGTGGACGGGTTTTTCCGGGACACGGTCCTGGGCCTGTCCTGGAAACAGCCCTGAGAGCGTCGGGCCGGGGTCCTCACATCGCGCACCGACCTCGGGGTGGCGCGGATAAGGCCTGTGGGGGGAGCAGCGTACAATGGAGTGACGTGGAGCCTGTGGGTGTGTTGCGCCTGCGGGACGTGGTCCTGGACCTGACCAGGCGGGTGTACGTGGTGGGGATCCTCAACGTCACCACGGACTCCTTCTACGCTGCCGCCCGCCACCCGGACACCGCCCTCGCCCTGGCCCGGGCCCACGAGATGGCGGAAGAAGGCGCAGACCTCATCGAGGTAGGGGGAGAGTCCGCGCGGCCGGGGCCGGAGGTGCCCGCCGTGGAGGAGATCCGCCGGGTGGTCCCCGTGATCGAGGGAATCGGTTCTCAGGTGGGCCTTCCGGTGGTGGTGGAGACGGTGAAGCCCCAGGTGGCCCGGGAGGCTTTGAAAGCTGGCGCGGTGGCGGTGAACGACGTGAGCGGGCTCGCGACGCCGGAGATGGCGGAGGTGGCGGCGTCTTTCGGCGCGGGGCTGGTGGTGATGCACCGGCGGGGCCCGCACAAGGTCCGGCAGGTGGACCCCCGGTACGAGGACGTCTTCGCGGAGGTGTACGGGTTCCTGGCGGGGCGGACCACGGTGGCCCGACAGACAGGGGTGCCCGCGGACCGCATTCTGATCGACCCCGGGTTCAGCTTCGGCAAGGCGCCCGCGCACGACGTGGAGCTCCTGCGGCGCCTGGACGAGCTCCTGGGTCTGGGGTATCCGGTCTACCTGGCCACCTCCCGGAAGAACTACCTCCGGGACATCCTCCGGCTGCCGCCGGAGGAGCTCCTGGCGGCCACCGCGGCGGCCGTGGTGCTGGGAATCGAGCGGGGGGCCCGGGTGGTTCGTACCCACGACGTGCGTTTCACGGTGAGGCTGGCCCGCACCCTGGAGGGGTTGCTGGGGCTGGTGTCGGTGCCCGACACCACGGAGTTCTTCGTGCGTCAGACCGGGTAGGGGGAGGAGAACATGGACGGGCGGGAACCTACGGCACAGCTCGTGCCGCGGCCGCGGCGGGGGACGGTAGACCGCGAGCGCATCGAGGCTGCGGTGGTGGAGATCCTCCGGGCCATCGGGGAGGACCCGAAGCGGGAGGGACTGCGGGGGACGCCGCGCCGCATCGCGGCCATGTACGCGGAGCTGTTCAGCGGCCTGCACCGCGACCCGGGAGAGTACCTGCGGGTGGGGTTCGAGGACGAGCACCATCACGAGATGGTGGTGCTCAAGGACATCCCTTTCTACTCCCTCTGCGAGCACCACCTCCTCCCGTTCCACGGGGTGGCCCACGTGGGATACGTGCCCAACGGCCGCATCGTGGGGATCAGCAAGGTGGCCCGGGTGGTGGAGACCTTGGCGAGGCGGCCGCAAGTCCAGGAGCGGCTGACCTCCCAGATCGCGGACCTGCTGCTGGAGGAGCTGCAGGCCAAGGGTGCGGCGGTGGTGATCGAGGCGGAGCACCTGTGCATGACCATGCGGGGAGTGAAGAAGCCCGGCAGCGTCATGGTCACCTCCGCCATGCGGGGCCTGTTCCGGGACGACGCCCGCACCCGTTCCGAGTTCCTGTCGCTCATCCGGTCCCGCTGACCTGCCCTATTTGGTGCGGCACCTGCGCCGTGGCTGGTTCCTCCTCGCGGGCTGGGCCTGGGTCGGGCTGAGCCTGGTCAGCGCGGCGGCTCTGGGCTCGGTGTCTGTCCCCCTGCCGCAGGTCCTGGCGGCCCTGCTGCGGGCGTCCGGGCTGCCCGCGGAGGCCGCCGGGCCCGCGTACGCCATCGTGGTGGAGCTGCGCCTCCCGAGGGCGGCCCTCGCCGCACTGGTGGGAGCGGCCCTAGCGTGCTCCGGGGCGGTGTACCAGAGCCTGTTTCGCAACCCCCTGGCGGACCCGTACGTCATCGGGGTCGCCCCCGGGGCGGCCCTGGGCGCGGTGGCCGCCATCGCCGCAGGGGCTGGGGGGCTAACGGTGTCGGGAGCCGCCTTCGGGAGCGCCCTGCTGGCGGTCTTCCTGGTGTACCGTGTGGCCGGCGCCCGCAGGGGCGCTCCAGAGGACCTGCTCCTGGCAGGTCTGGCCGCGGGGACCTTCTTCGCCGCGGTCCTGTCCGTGGTGTTGGTGCTGTCCCACGGTTCCCTGCAGCAGGCCCTGGCGTGGCTGCTGGGTAGCTTCGGAGGCCGGAGTTGGGAACACGTGCGCCTGGCTACCTTGCCCGTAGCTGCAGGCTACCTGTTGGCGCGGGTCCACGCCCGGGAGCTGGACGCCCTCCTCCTGGGAGAGGAGGAGTCCAGGTCGGTCGGTGTGGACGTCCTCCGGGTGCGGGCGGCCTTGGTGACCGCGGCTACCCTGATGACCGCGGCCGCGGTGGCCTCTGCGGGCCTCGTGGGCTTCGTGGGACTCTTGGTGCCGCACGCGGCCCGCCGGGTCATGGGTCCCGTCCACGAGGTACTCCTGCCGAGCTCCGCCCTGCTGGGTGCGGGCCTCCTGGTGTGGGCGGACGTGGTAGCCCGCACCGCGGCCTCCCCCCTAGAGGTGCCCGTGGGGGCCATCACCGCGCTACTGGGGGTCCCGTTCTTCCTGTGGCTTTTGTGGCGCAGGGAGACCTGAACTGGAGGCGACGCCCGGATTCGAACCGGGGATCGGGGTTTTGCAGACCCCTGCCTTGCCTCTTGGCTACGTCGCCCCTCAGCGGTCCACGGTGATTGTACCAGGGCCGCTCAAGGCAGAGGAAGGAGGCCCCGCCAGGGAGGCCACGGCTTGGCGCACTTCCTCGTACGGAGGCTCCACCTTCGGGTCCTCGGACACCCACCGGTACACCACGCGGCCACTGGGGTCCACCACGAACACCGCCCGCCGGGAAAGGCCTGGGAACAGACCCGCAAAGGGCCTGGGGTCCTCCACCCCGAAGGCCCGGACCGCCTGGCGGCCGTAGTCGCTCAGGAGGGGGAAGTTCAGGCCGAGGTGGTCCGCGAAGGCCTTCAGGCTGAACGGGAGGTCCACGCTGATCCCCACCACCTGCGCTCCCAGGTGGTCGAAGGCCGCGAGGCTGTCCCGGAAGGTGCACATCTCGCGGGTACACGTGGGCGTGAAAGCCGCGGGGAAAAAGGCCACCACCAAGGGCCGGCCGGCCAAGGCTTGCAGGGAAACAGGCTGGCGGTCCGCGCCCACCAGCACCACGTCCGGGACTGTGTCTCCCACCTGCAGCTCGCCCAAGGGTCACCTCCGAAAGGTTGCGCGGGAAGCATTGTACCAGGCGACGCACGGGGACGGTAAAAGACCCCTGGGAGCCTGGCCAGAAAAACCGTGGCCCGGAGGGTGGGAGCTTGTCCTGGAAAAGCCCCGGATGTGGAGGGGACCGGCGTCCCCCAAAATCGCGCAGCGATTTTGGGGGTGGTCTTAGGCCACCACCTCGTAGCGTCCGTCGGGCCAGCGGACCAGGATCAAGTCGCCTTCCGCCTGCAGGTACAGAAGGGCGGGCGACAGCCGCTCCAGCAGCCAAGGGTTTTCGGAGCTACGGGCGGGCTGGGCCCAGGGCCAGCGGGCCCCGCAGCGGGGACACCGCACCACCGCCACCCGGCCCGCCAGGCGGTGCCGGCCGAGGGGCTGGCAGCGCCACTCCCAGACCCGGGCCAGCTCGGAAGACCCGCACCGGACGCACGTTCGCATCTTGCCGCGCACCCTACGGCAGACCTGCAAGAAGCGTGCCGCGGTTTCGGTTAACCGGAGGTTTGATCCTGGAGCGGGCGACGGGATTTGAACCCGCGACCTTCGGCATGGCAAGCCGACGCTCTACCGCTGAGCTACACCCGCCCGCGCCCCCGATTATAGGCTTGCGGGAGGTACGGCCGCAACGGTACCGTGTCCGCAGGGGCGGGTGGCGAAACCGGCAAACGCGGCGGACTTAAAATCCGCTGGGCCCGAGGGCCCTTGTGGGTTCGATCCCCACCCCGCCCACCACCTCAGCCGCCGGCGAAGAACACCAGGTAGACCAGCAGGGCGATGAGCAGCCACAGGAGCACGTCCCCCATCTGCGCCTCCGCGGTGTCAGCCTTGCCCAACCATTGTGCACCCTGCGAGCCTGTCCCGCCAGGTCTCTCACGCCGACGGGAAGGTGCTATAATCAACCCGGCCTTCCCGCGCCCACGTAGCTCAGGAGGCAGAGCGCGTCCTTGGTAAGGACGAGGTCACCGGTTCGAGTCCGGTCGTGGGCTCCACCCAACTCCCCCGAGGGTGAACCCGTCCCGCCGAAGGACGGCGGCCACGAACTCCCGCTCCTCGTCCGTGGGCGGGGCGGTGGGGAAAGCAGGCGGTCCCGCGGGAGGTAGGCGCGCGCCCCCTTGGGGTGCCCTGGGTCAGGGTGCGATTCCATGGACGGGCGGGGTCAGGGCCTCGACCCCCGGGAGCCCTTCTGGTAAGATGCCTCGGGGCCGGGGGTCCCCGTGGCGGGGAGCCCTGCGGCCGTGGTCGGCCGAGGGCCCGGGAGCCGGGCGGCCGGGCAGGAATCCAGGCGACGGGAGGACGTCATGGCCAAGCCGAAGTTTGAGCGGCGGAAGCCGCACGTGAACATTGGGACGATTGGGCATGTGGACCATGGGAAGACGACGCTGACGGCGGCGATTACGCATGCGTTGGCGCACGTGGGGTTAGCGG
>Ga0272447_1000093_pt1 | contig 63039 bp, 55 predicted proteins | sample YNPCB0133_FD_194589 | JGI IMG/M metagenome (GOLD analysis project Ga0272447, IMG submission 194589) | Hot spring microbial mat communities from Yellowstone National Park, WY, United States - YNP-CB-013-3 | ecosystem: Environmental > Aquatic > Thermal springs > Hot (42-90C) > Sediment | place...
TTTGCGCGCGATTTCCCGCTGCGTGACCAGATACGCCGCGCAGCGGTGTCTATCATGTCAAACATCGCCGAGGGCTTCGAAAGCCGCACCTCGAGACTTTACATCGAACACCTGGGAAGAGCAAAAGCCTCGTGCGGTGAAGTTCGTGCACAATTGTATCTGGCACACGATCGCCAGTATGTGTCAGGTGAGGTCTTCGAGCAGACTCTTGCTCTGGCAGAAAGTGTCAGCCGATTGACCCACGGTTTGATCCGGTATCTGTCGAATGCCAGGATCAACGGAATCCGAGAAGACACAGCCTGCTACGCTGAAGAATATGCAGTGTCATACGCTTCAAATTTCGCGTCCGTACACCACCAGGAGGTCACAGTGACAACCAACGAATCTCAAGTACCGCCTGCATCGGAGTCGTCACCCGCCAACCCGCAACCTGCAACCCACAACCCGCAACCTTCCAACCCGCAACCTGCAACCCACAACCTGCAACCTTCCCACCCGCAACCTTCCGTGCCTCTGCTGGATCTCAAAGCGCAGTACACCGCCATCCGAGACGAGATTCGCGCCGCCATCGATCGCGTCGCCGATGCGCAGCAGTTCATTCTGGGTCCCGAAGTCGAAGCGCTGGAACGCGAAGTCGCCGCCTACTCCGGGTGCGCCTACGGCATTGGCGTCTCTTCCGGCACCGATGCACTGCTGGTTGCGCTGATGGCAATTGACATTCGTCCGGGTGACGAGGTGATCACCACCCCCTACACCTTTTTCGCCACCGCCGGTTCGATTGCCCGGCTTGGCGCTGTGCCGGTATTCGTCGACATCGACCCGTTAACGTTTAACATCGACCCGACTGCCATCGAGGCGCGGATCACGCCGCGCACCCGTGTGATCATGCCGGTGCATCTGTACGGTCAGATGGCGGACATGGACCCAATTATGGACATCGCACAGCGCCATGGTCTGGTCGTGATCGAAGATGCAGCGCAGGCCATCGGCTCGGAGTACAAAGGGCGACGCGCAGGCTCAATCGGGCACATGGGATGCTTCAGTTTCTTCCCCTCCAAGAACCTGGGTGGTTTCGGCGACGGCGGCATGGTCACCACCAATGATGCTGCGCTTGCGGAACGGATCCGCTTGTTGCGCGGGCATGGCGCGCATCCCAAGTACTACCACAAACTGATCGGCGGCAACTTCCGTCTCGATGCCCTGCAGGCCGCCGTGCTGCGGGTCAAGTTAAAATATCTGGATGACTGGACGGCAGGTCGGCAGCGGAATGCGGCGACCTACCAGCGCCTGTTCGCCGAAGCAGGGTTGACCATCGACCCGCCTTCCTGTCTGACTGCCGGGTGTCACGCGCGCAACAAAGGCGACTGCACGCTGCCGCCGGGCAGGGTCGTGCTGCCGGTTGAAGCGCCAGACCGCAGGCATATCTACAACCAGTTCGTCATCCGCATGGCGCAGCGGGATCGAGTGATGGCGGCGCTCAAAGCCCGCCGGATTGGTCACGAGATCTACTACCCTGTGCCGTTGCACCTGCAAGAATGCTTTGCCTACCTGGGGCAGCGTCCCGGCGATCTGCCAGCGAGCGAATGCGCCGCCGCCGAAACGCTGGCGTTGCCGATCTACCCGGAACTGACCGACGCCATGCTGGCGGCAGTGGTCGAGGCAGTGGCGGCGGGGGTACGGGAAGCCTGACCGTCGCCGCGCCGTTCCGCGACCGTGCGCAGTCATCGCCCGGCGCGGCGCATGCCTGCGTTGTGCTACAATGACACAACACTGGTGCATCCAGTGGCGATAATCCGCCCGGTCAACCAATGCGTCAGGGAGGCGCCGTTGTGACGCAAACTACCGCCAAGCCATCACCGCCGACCGCGCCCGCAGAGGACCCCTTCCGCTACGGGTGGCGCCACGTGCTGCGCCCGACGCCCGACGACCCCCAGCATCTCGAACAGGTTCCGCTGACCCTCGACGACGTGCTGCACCCGGACGTGGGAGATTTCATCGTGCACAGCGACCGTCACGAAACCGACCGGATGTACCTCACCGCCGTGCTGCGCGCGCGGCTGGAAGCGTCCGGCGCAGCGATTGTGCTCAGCGACGTGCGCATCGCGTGGGACATCCCCGACCTGCGCCCGCATGGGCCGGATGTGATGGTCATCCCCGGCATTGCAGCGTGGCAGGACTGGAGCGCGTTCGACGCGGCGGTCGAGGGGGCGCGCCCGGCGCTGATGATCGAGATCACGTCGCCGGAGACGCGGGTGAACGACCTGAAGCGGAAGGTGGTGCACTACGCGCGAGCGGGGGTGGCGCAGTACGTGATTGTGGACCGCATCGAGCGGGGCGGGGCGCGGCGGGTGCGGCTGCTGGACTACCGGCTGGACGGAGGGGTCTATCGGCGGCGCGCGCCGGACGCAGCGGGGCGGGTGCATCTGGTGATCGCCAATCTATGGCTGGGGGTGGAGGGGGATCACGTGGTCTGCTACGACGAGCGCGGCGCGGCGTTCGGCGACTACGCGACAGTGGTGCGGCAGGCAGCAGCGGCGGAGGAGCGTGCGCAACGAGAAGCAATGGCGCGTACCGAGGCGGAGGAACGCGCGCAACGGGAAGCGGCGGCGCGCCGCTGTTGGAGGAGAGTGGTTCTGTCGATTGAAGCGCCAGACCGCAGGCACATCTACAACCAGTCCGTCATCTGCGCGGCGCAGCGGGATCAGGTGATGGCAGCGCTCAAAGCCCGCCAGAGTGGTCACGAGACTCCTAATCGTGTGCCATCATACCTGATGGTTTTTGAACGACTATTCCGCTCTAGTCCGCGCAGGCGGGCTGTGCCTTGCATAGCCGAGGGCTTATCGTAGGCGACAGGCGATAGGCAATGGGCGATAGGCGATGAGCGATGGGCGATAGGGTCACCGTTGAAGTTCGCGTTATGCGCAGGCGGGCTGCGCCTTGTCTAGCCGAGGGCGTATGGTCTTTGAATAAATAATCCGCTACAGCCCGCGCAGGCAGGCTGCGCCTTGTCTAGCCGAGGGCGTATGGTCTTTGAGTAATTATCCGCTATAGCCCGCGCAGGCGGGCTTTGCCCTGGCTAGCCGAGGGCTTCAGCCCCACGGCTCGTGCGGGATAGCGGATTTAATGCTCAATCTCCATCAGCCCCACGGCTCGTGCGGGATAGCGGATTTAATGCTCAATCTCCATTAGCTCTACGGCAAGGGGCGAATACCGGTTTATATTCTCAATCTCCATAAGGAATGCTTCGCCTATCCTGGATAGCGTCCCGGTGACCTGACAGCGAGCGAGTACACCGCCGCTGCAACGCTGTCGTTGCCGATCTACCCGGACCTGACCGACGCCGTGCTGGCGTCAGTGGTTGAGGCAGTGGCGACGGGGGGTGCGGGAAGCTAGTTGTTCGTATCAGGATGCCATTCCACATTGTCACAAGAGATGATCTTCATGATGATTTACCGGGGAAATCCGGAGCAGCGCACGATATCGAAGGTGAGACCGCAACGTTTTGGGTCTGCAATGTTCACCCCTCGATCCTCTTCCCCTGCGCCTGCTTCATAGCGATTTTGTATGCAAATTGACGCAATTTTGTGAGGTGAGCTCTGGCATAAGAAGGCTATACTGGTGGTAGACCGTTACACAGATTTCTGATCGCGAGGAAACGTATGAGCCATAAACACACACTTCGCTCTATCGACGTGCGAGATGTCTACCAGCAAGAGTATTTTCTTCAGCGAGTCGATGGGTATGATCAGTTCGCCCAGTTTGATGGAACGCCGCAGACATTGTTTGACCGTGCACGCCGCAATCTCGAACTCCTCGACATTCATCCAGGAGACTACTTTCTGGATTTGGGGTGTGGCCGTGGTGAGGTTGCCATCGCTGCTGGCTTTCTTGGCGCAGTTGCGGTTGGATGTGATTTTTCCCGCGATGCTATTGTGCTGGCACAGCAAAAGTTAAGGACTATCAAGCGAAACAGTGACAGAGAAATCTTGACATCTTTTCTATGTACTGTCGCTACAGATGATGTTTTTTGCTCCAATATATTCGACAAGATTCTGATGTCCGAGTTTATTGAACATGTTTCGCCCGATGAAAGAAAAATTATTCTCAAAAATGTCAAAAAATGGCTAAAACCCGGTGGAAAGTTGCTTATTTACACATTTCCTAATCGTTGGTCAAGATGTACACACCCTCTGATGCGATGGTACGTGCGTTGGAGAACGGGGATTGACATCGGCGCGCGTCCCGAAGATACGCTCCATCCGGACTACTCGAAACTTCACCTCAATGAACAGAGTTACCTGTCTCTCTATGTTGCACTCCGGCGTGCAGGCTTTCACCAGGTCCGCGTCTGGTTCGATAGCCCCGCTCCTACTGGTCGATTAAGCATTATAAAGCGCTCGCTTTTGTACAACGTACTGTTTGGCGGAAACCTGACGGCTGTGGGGATAAAGTGAAGAATCTCCCTGGTTTCATGCGTATCGCAGCCCTGCACAAGATGCCGCGCGGCCCATCATCACTGCTGTACAGCAGCATTCATTCATTCGCTACCAGCATTCTTTCCGTTGTAATCGGTCTGGTGAGTAGTATTGTGATCGCCCGGGGGTTCGGTCCGACGGCGAAGGGGAGCGCCGACCTGATCGTGGCGACTGGCACATTACTGGCAATGGTTTTTGGATTATCGCTTCAGTCCGGGATTGTGTATGTCGTGGCGCGCGGACGTGCGGTCATTAATGGATTACTGGCGCGTCTGGCGCTCATTGCATTGATCCAGACATTGCTGGCAACGGTTGCATTGGTGGGGTTGGTGCAAACGACGCTGGCGCCGGCCCTCGTACCGCCAGGAAGTGAACGTTGGGGAGTGATTGCCGTTGCGCTTCTTGTGCTTGGAATCCTGCTGTCGGGACATTACCGTAATGTGCTGATCGGTCTGCAGGAAATTCCTCGTGTTAATCTCATCAATCTGTACGGTCAGATTGTGACATTGATTGCGATTCTGGTCTTCATATACGCCGCATGGTTCCGGGGTGAACAACTCACGGCAGAAGCACTGATCTGGCTGCAGGTCGGCGGTAGTATGGCAATAGTGTTTCTTTTTCTGTGGGCGCTCAGACCGTGGCTGAACGGTTCGATCCGACAGGAAAGCGGCTTATCCGAAGTCATAACATATTCACTCCCGTCGTATCTGGCGAATATGGCGCAGTTTCTCAACTATCGCCTCGATATCTTCTTTGTCAGTTACTTTGTAGGGGTTAAGGGCGTTGGTTTGTACTCGCTGGCAGTGGGAATTGCACAGTTATTATGGCTGGTTTCTGGCGCCACATCGCAGGTATTGCTGCCCGATGTCGCTGCTTCTGCCGATCGGGTGAGCGCTCAACAGCGAACAGCGCGTGTGGCACGCCTCTCATTGTGGTTGAGCATCGTGCTGGCAGGAGGATTGGTGATAGGAGGCGACATGCTGTTGCCGCTGGTGTTCGGAGTTGCGTTTCGAGAGAGTGTCCCGGCGCTGATGTGGCTGTTACCGGGTGTTACGATCTTTAGCGTCGCCAATGTCATCGGTTCATACCTTGCTGGCATTGGCAAGCCACATCTGAACCTCGCTGTCGCTCTGGTTGGTCTGGTTGTCACTGTAGTACTCGACTTCGTGCTCATTCCATGGCTCGGAATAATCGGAGCAGCGATTGCCAGCAGTATGTCGTATCTGGCAACAACCCTGGCGATTATTGCAATATTTGTGCACGAAACCAGGATACCTGCGGGACGTGTGCTGCTGATAACCAAAGATGATTTGAGCCTGATCTTTACAATGGTACGACGAATACTGGGAGCGCAGCGTGCGACATAGAATTCTCCTCCTGGTCAACTGGTATCCAAACGTGACGTCGCCCGTAAGCGGCGCATTTATTCGAGATCAGGCGCGGTTGCTGGCAGAACGCTTTGCGGTCAACGTTCTGGCAGTACAGTCTATAGGATTGCGCGCCGCTTTTCGTGATCGTCGCCGTAGTAGTATCGAACACGACGGAAAAGTTGTGGTTTATCGCGTGTATGCGCCGACCCCACCGTACATTCCACACCTGCATTTCTTGAGCAGCGCGTATGTTGCATGGCGGGAGCTACACAAGTACATTCGTCGCCACGGTTGTCCTGATCTCATTCATGCACATGTTGTTCTGCCGTGTGGTTGGGTGGCAGCGCAAGCATCACGGGCGTGGAACATTCCAGCACTGCTGACTGAACACAGCGGTCCTTTTACTGTCCACCTGTACACATCTCTCCAGCGATGGTTGGTACGTGAGACGATGAGGAGCATCCCCGTGCTGGCGGTAAGTCCGGCGCTCAGACAGCGCATTCTTGAATTTATGCCAACCGCTCATGTACGGGTGCTGGGCAATGTGATCAGCACACGCTTTTTTACGCCGGAAGATGCAGTTCTTAGTGAACCGAGAGCAAAAAAAAGGTTCTTAACCATCGCACTCCTGAGCGATCAGAAAGGAATGAACCATCTCTTGCACGCAGCGGCGCTCTTGCGCGCAAGAGTTGATTGCCCTTTCGAGTTGGTGATCGGCGGTGATGGAGCAGAGCGTCAGCGATTGGAACATCTGGCGCGACAGTTGGGGTTGACAAATATCTGTCGCTTTGTCGGTCTCCTGGATCGGACGCAGGTGCGAGATTGGATGCGCTGGTGTGATGTGTTCGTTCTCCCGAGCATCCACGAAACATTTGGCGTAGTCGTGGGAGAGGCGATGGCGTGCGGCAAGCCGGTGATCGCTACTCGTTGCGGTGGACCGGAGTTTGTTGTTGGGGATGGGTGCGGCATACTTGTGCCAATAGCCGATGCTCAGGCGCTTGCTGATGCGATGGAACAGTTCTTGCTCGGACAGGTTCAGTACGATCCTGTTCGAATCCGTGAGAGTGTATGTGCTCGTTTTGGAGAAGATGCATTTCTACGGAATATTGAAACGATCTACAACGAGATCTGGTCGAGGAAATGAAACAACCGCCAGTTACACGCGCCACCGCCTGCATCATCTCCTTCTCGCCGATTGCCCGTGATGCGCGGGTGCTGCGCCAGATTGCGGCGCTCGCGCCGCAGTACAACCTGCTGGTGCTGGGGTACGGTCCACCGCCGCCGCGCTGGCGCGATGTTGCCAGCGTGCGCTGGTTCGCCGTTGAACCGCCGCGCTGGTATGAGTTGCAGCATCTCAAAGGTTTCCTGCTGGCAGGGAGAGCGCTGCGTTCAACCGTATGCTATGAGTTCTGGTACTGGTTGCAGCGCCTGCATCGCCAGGCATACGATCAGGTACGCTCCCTGCGCGCCGACCTGGTCCTTGCGAACGAGTGGCATGCGCTGCCGCTGGCATGGCGCCTGGCAATGCACTGGCATGCGCCGCTGGTTCTTGATCTGCACGAATATGCACCGCTTGAGTGGGAAGAACAATGGCAATGGCGGTTGTTCGTTGCGCCGATGATCCGTTTCTTTCTGCGACGGTACGCGACTCAGGCAACCGCAACCATGACCGTTGCCCCAGAGATTGCCCGTCGCTACCACAAAGAGTTCGGGTTCCTTCCCGTAACCGTGTTGAATGCGCCGGATTATGTTGCGCTAGAGGATCATATGGTTGATCCTCAGGCGGTGCGCCTTATCCATCATGGCAGCGCCATCCAGGCGCGCCAGCTGGAGTTGATGATCGAGACGATTCGGCGCTGTGATCGGCGCTACCACCTTTCCTTCATGCTGGTCGGCGATGAGGGGTACATCCGGCACTTGCGGGCGTATGCCGGCCGGGTAGCGCCTGGGCGGGTCGCCTTTCTGGAGCCGGTGACGCCGGATCAGGTTGTCAGCCGCATCGCCCCATTTGATATGGGGTTCTATTTACTCAAACCAACGAACTATAACAACAGCGTCGCGCTGCCGAATAAACTGTTCGATTTTGTCCACGCGGGTCTGGCGGTATGTGTCGGTCCTTCCCCCGGTATGGCGGCGTTCGTTCACGAATGGCAGTGCGGCGTGGTTGCACCGTCGTTCGCCCCGGCTGCGGTCGCGGCAATGCTCAACCGGCTCAGCGCCAAGGAGATTACGACAATGCGGCGCGCTGCACGCGCGGCTGCAGCGCAGATCAATGCGGCAACTGAGATGGCAAAGGTTGTTGATCTGTGCGACCGTCTGCTTCGACGGGCGTCGGATGCGTAATGTGGCGGGAGGCGTGAGGGTTGAAGGTTGAAGGTTGAAGGTTGAAGTTGAAAGTTGAAGGTTGAAAGCTGAAGGTTGCGAGTGGAAGTCGAGGGTTGAGGATTGTGCAGGGGGCAGGTGACCGGTTCTATCAAGCGATCTAATCTCAGAATCTTCCTGCCGGGACGTGTGCCGGGTTGAGCAGTATACTATTGGTTGTGGCTTTGCATCGTCAGGCATCTCATTGGGTACACAAGAGCGTTTGAGAGATGACAGGAGGGCTGTATATGCCGGAACGACACGCCGACTGGTTACGGCAGTCCAGGCGCGATTTAGCTCACGCCCGTCACGCTGCTGAGGACGGGGATTATGAGTGGAGTTGCTTCGCCGCACAACAGAGCGCAGAAAAAGCGCTCAAGTCCGTCTATCAGCGGCTTGGCGCTGTTGCCTGGGGGCATTCTGTGACGAATTTACTGACGAACCTGCCTGAGCCTTATCAGCCATCGGAGGACCTGGTTGAGCGCGCCAAGGCATTGGATAAACATTACATTCCTGCCCGTTATCCTAATGGGTTTGATCAGGGCGCGCCAATGGATTACTATACCCGTCCTGAAGCGGAGAGGAGTATTCAAGATGCCGGGGCGATCCTCCAGTTCTGTGAAAATATACTGGCTGGACTCGCAGCGCGTGATGGAGAAACTCAAAGCCGTCGCGCGTCAGATGAGGGCGAGCCATCCGGAGATTGAACAGGTGCTCTTGTTTGGTTCTCTGGCGCGCGGCGAAGCAGCGCCTGGCAGCGATGCCGACCTGCTAGTGATTCTGTCGTCGTCCACCCAACCGTTTCTGGAACGCATCCCGCGTTATCTACCAGTGGGATTGCCGGTAGGCGTGGACGTGTTTCCTTATACCCGCGAGGAGGTTGATCGTATGCTGGCTGAAGGCAACCTTTTTATCAGACAGGCTACCCAAGAAGGCATAGCCCTGGCATAGATGTTTACCACCGAGGCAAAGTGCGAAGGTTGAGGTTGAGGGTTGAAGGTTGAAGGCTGAAGGTTGCGAGTGGAAGTCAAGGGTTGAGGATTGAACGTTGAACGTTGAACGTCAGGCAGGTGGGAAGCCTGATCGGTCGGCAGGTTTGGATGATACGATTCAGTTCTCAGTTCCTGGTTCTCAGTTCTCAGTTCCTGGTTCTCGGTTCCTGGTTCTCAGTTCTCAGTTCTCGGTTCTCAGTTCTCAGTTCTCGGTTCTCAGTTCTCAGTTCTCGGTTCTCAGTCTCTGGTTCTTGGTTCTTGGTTCTTATGTGCGGTATCTACGGCATCTGGCATCGTGACGGGCGACCGGTCGATCTGGCGGCGGTGCAAACCGCGACGAGCCGGTTGCGTCATCGTGGACCGGACGATGAGGGGTATCTGCTGGTGTCGCCAGAGGAAGGGTGGTGTGCGCCGTATGCTGGTGCGGAGACCGATCCGCGTCTGGCACTGCCGCCGCTCGATCAGGCGCATGGCATAGTGTGTAGTCTGGCGTTCGGGTTTCGCCGCCTTGCGATCCTCGACCTGTCGCCCGCCGGTCATCAACCAATGGTCAGCGCCGATGGGCGCTTCTGGATCGTGTTCAACGGCGAGATTTACAACTACATCGAACTGCGCGAAGAGTTGCAGCGCCTTGGGCATCGCTTTCGCAGCGGCAGCGATACGGAGGTCATTCTGGCGGCATATGCGCAGTGGGACGAGGCATGCCTGGATCGCCTAAACGGGATGTGGGCGTTTGCGATCTGGGATCGTGAGCGGCGCGAACTCTTCCTGGCGCGCGACCGCTTTGGGGTCAAGCCGCTCTACTATGTGGCAACCGGTCAGACCTTCGCCTTCGCCTCCGAGATCAAGGCGCTAGTGGGACGGCATGCGCTGCCCTTCACCCCGGAGCCGCTTGCCATCTATCAGTTCCTTGTCGATGGACGCCTGCCCGATCCACAGCACGGTGCGACCTTTTTTGCCGGGGTGCGTTCGCTCCCGCCAGGGCATTGCATGCGGATTGCAGATGGATCGCCTGCCGCGCCGCGTCGCTACTACGACGTCGCCCTGCCGGACAGTCACCATCGCGCCCAGGCGCCGGAAACGATCACTGCAGCGTACCGCGACCTCTTCATCGATGCTGTGCGGCTCGAACTGCGCTCCGATGTCGCAGTCGGCACCTGCTTAAGCGGCGGCATCGACTCGTCATCTATCGTTTGCGCTGTCAACCGCCTCATGACCCAGGACGGACTCTCGGCAGCGCAGATCGGGGAGCGGCAGAAGACGTTCAGCGCGGTGTATGAGAGTGAGGGGCGCTATAACGAGCGACGCCACATCGAGCGCGTGTTGCGCGCCACGACTGCCGACGGTCACTTTGTGGTTCCCACGGTTGAGCGTTTGCTGGCGGATCTTGAGCGGTTGACATGGCACCAGGACGAACCGTTTCAATCAACCAGCATTTTCGCGCAGTGGTGCGTCATGGGGTTGGCGCGTGAATGCGGTGTTACCGTGCTGCTCGATGGGCAGGGCGCCGATGAGTTGCTGGCGGGCTACCGTCCCTATGCGCGCTATCTTGGCGATCTGCTGCGCGGAGGACGTGGCGCCACGTTGCTTGCCGAAATCGTTGCCCTGAGTGCGCGCAGCGGTCAGCCAGCATTGCCGCTGCTGCGCAATGCGCTGATCTTCGCCCTGCCAGCGCCCGCTGTCGAACTGGCGTATGTCGGGAGACAATTCCTGCGCACGCGATCAACTGTTCTGCGCCACGATTTCGCCGATGCATACCGTCGCGTCGATCTGTTGGATATTCCTTCCTGGCGCGAACAGGAAACGCTCGACCATCATTTGCGCGATGCAGTGATGGCGAGCAGCCTGCCGCATCTCTTACGGTATGAAGATCGAAACTCGATGGCATTCAGCATCGAAGCGCGGGTCCCGTTCCTCGATCATCGTCTGGTCGAGTTCGTGTTCCAGTGCGCACCGCATCTGCGCATTCGTCGGGGATGGACAAAATGGGTGCATCGGCAGGCGATGGAGGGGTTGTTGCCGGACGCTATCGCCTGGCGCAGTGATAAAGTTGGCTTCGAGACGCCGGAAGACGCTTGGCAGCGCGACCTGCTAGCGGCACGTCCCGATCTGTTCGCCGATGGGGCTGCCTGCAGCGCATACCTTGATCTTCCTGCGGTGCGTCACGCTGTAGAAGAGTGGTGCGCGCGCGGCGGCGATACGCGCCAGGTGTGGCGCTGGATCAGCCTGGAGGTGTGGCTGCGGGTGTGGGGGGATGAAGGTTGAAGGGTTGAAGGGTTGAAGGTTGAACGTTGGAACGTTGAAGGTTGAACGTTGGAATGTTGAAGGTTGGGCGCTGGGCGTTGAACGTTGGACCGTTGAATGTTGGAATGTTGAACGTTGAAGGTTGGGCGTTGAACGTTTTGATGTCGGTGTGTTCTCTCCCGTGTGCGTATGAAACCAGTTAATGATGAACGTTTGAACGTTGAACGTTGGAACGTTGGAACGTCGAACCTTGAACGTTTTGGTGACTGTGTGTTCTCTCCCGTGCGCGTATGAAACCAGATATGTTTCCCGAACTGGAACGATTGTCTGACATCTTCAGAACATACCCGGATATTCAGGCTGTCTACCTGTTTGGTTCAGCAGTCACCGGAAGGCTTCACGCAGAGAGCGACCTCGATCTGGCGATTGTGCCGCGATCGGGTGCGGGCGAGTTGCCGCGCCTCGATATTCTGACCGATCTGGCGCGCGCGGGATTCTGTCGGGTTGATCTGGTCATCCTCGACACTGATAATATCGTCTTGAAGCACGAGGTGGTGCGCCATAACCGGTTGATCTATCAGACGGAAGACTTTGATCGGGGAGCGTATTTTTCCAGAATCGTGCGTCAGTTCCTGGATTTTCGGCCATACCTGGATGTCCAGCGACAGGCGTATAAACAGAGGATCTTGCATGGTCAGACCCGACGTCATCCGCAAGAGGCTGGAGAAACTGGATGAGTATCTCACTGTTCTTGAAACATTCCAGCGGATATTCGCACAATTTCTGTGAGCGACTTTGCTGAAGAACGACAGTCCCTCGCAGATCGCTGCCGGAACCTCCACCGCGACGGAGTGCAGCGTATGACTCCCGCGCAGACGCCGCCGCAGCGCCTTCAATGATGGCGGTTTTGCATACGGATTGATGCAATTCTGCGACTCTTCTCCAGATGCAACAACGGTATACTGAAGGTAGAAACTGCAACGAGCGGTAGAAGGAATGGGGGCGGCAGAGAAGACGTCAGTGTAGCGCTTGCAGGTGGAGCGCTGGGACGTGCCTTCACATGGTGAATAGTCTGGTGGTTGGTGCGAAACCACGACATCCCTACGCCTCTGCGCCCCGATGTACGATTCCTGATCACAGTCAACCTCAGGAGTGAGCATGCTCTGATGGGGGTCACGACCGACATCGGGATTGATCGATCTGTTGCGCAGACTGCGCAGACGCCCGCAATGGCGTGGCGCTGGGCGCTGCGGCTATATGCTGGCTATTGTGCACTCTTCGTGATCTGGAATGCCTGGGTTTCATCGGTCTACCCGAAGTGGTTGGAAGAAGCCTCGGTCGCGGTCTGGCCCCCGTCGGCGCCGCTGTGGACGTGGCTGGAACGTGTGGTGCTGCTTCCGCTTTTGCGCTATGACGTCATCTGGTATATTGGTATTGCACAGCACGGTTATGGGCATCGTCCGGGCGACACTGCATTTCACCCTCTCTATCCGTTGCTGACCGGTCTCCTGGGGCGAATGTTCGGGGGTGAATACCTGCTGGCAGCCTGGTTGATCGCGCACGTGTGCTGTGTGACGATGCTTGCGCTGCTCTACCGTCTCGTCGCTCTTGATGACGATGAAGCCACGGCGCAGCGCACAACGCTGTTCCTGATCGGCAGTCCGCTCGGTTTTTCATTCCTGCTGCCGTACACCGAATCCCTCCTGTTGTTGAGCATCGTTGCAGCGTTGTACGCGGCGCGACGCGGGCGCTGGTGGCTTGCTGGCGCCGCTGGAGGCGCTGCGGCGTTGACCAAACAACCCGGAGTGGTGGTGCTGCTGCCGTTGCTGTGGGAACTATGGCAACAGCACAGAGATGCCGCGCGCAGCCATGGGTTGCGCGTGCTGTCTGGTCCACTGGCTGGGCTGGCGCTAACGCCGCTGGCGCTCCTGGGATGGATCGTATACCGTGCAACTCTCGGCGATGTTGCATTTTTGTGGTACAGGCCCGACACACTCATCAGTGCTCTCCTAGTGACGCCATCGTATGCTAATGTGTGGGGAGAAACGTTTAGCTGGCCCTGGGTCAATTTTGGCTATGCGCTTGACCAGTTGCGTCAGCGACCGTATTTCTACCTGCTTCTCAACGTCCTGGTCATGCTGATCATGCTGGCGCTGACCCTGGCAGCCGCTGTGCGCGTGCGACGCAGTTATGCGATCTACAGTCTGACCCTGGCGGCGCTGAACCTGTCGATCGTCTATCCATTGTGGCCCTATATGGGGATTATTCGCCGGTTCACGATCATTTTTCCGCTCTTCTTTCAACTGGCACGATGGGCGCGGTCGCCGGTCGTTCTGTGGCTCACGCTGGGTTGCAATGCGTTGCTGTGGGCGCTGATCGCGTCGATGTATGTGCGCAATGCGTTTGTGCCATAAGGGTTGAAGGTCGAAGGTTGAAGGTTGAGGGTTGAAGGTTGAAAGTTGAAGGTTGAAAGTTGAAGGTTGAAGGTTGAACGTTCAGTAAGCGCAGACGGGTCGCCAGAATCTATGACAGAAACGGTCACAACCCACGAACCATACGCCAGAGCGGTGCAGGAACCGGACGATGCGCCTGTTCCGCATCTCTCGGTAGTAGTGCCAGTGTACAACGAGGAAGAGAGTATCCCGCATCTCTACCGGCGGTTGACGGTCGAACTGGAGAACCTCGGACTCCCCTACGAAATCATTGCCGTCGATGATGGCAGCCGTGACCGGAGTTTTGATCTGTTACGCGATCTGGCGCAGCGCGACCGGCGGTTGCGGGTGGTGCGTTTCCGGCGCAACTTCGGGCAAACGGCGGCATTCTCCGCAGGTTTCGACCGGGCGCGCGGCGATGTGGTGGTGACGATTGATGCGGATCTGCAGAACGATCCGGCAGATATTGCCGCGTTGCTCGCAAAGATCGAGGAAGGATACGATGTTGTGAGCGGATGGCGCGAGCGTCGCCGCGATCCGTTTCTCAACCGGCGACTGCCGTCGATGATCGCCAATCGCCTGATCTCGTGGGCAACTGGCGTCCATCTGCACGATTACGGTTGTTCACTCAAAGCGTACCGCCGCGACGTGGTGCGCAGCATCCGTCTCTATGGCGAGTTGCACCGCTTCATCCCGGCAATCGCTAGCTGGCAGGGAGTGTCGGTGACCGAACTACCGGTGCGTCACGTGCCGCGTCGTTTTGGCAAATCGAAGTATGGCATCAACCGTACCCTGCGCGTCCTGCTCGACCTGGTGACCGTGCGATTTTTGCTCAGTTACGGCACCCGACCAATGCAGATCTTCGGCTTGCTTGGCATACTTGCTGGCGGCGCAGGTCTTGCAATCGGCGCGTATCTGACGTGGATCAAACTGGCGTATGGTACCGCTATTGCTGACCGACCACTGCTGCTTCTGGCAGTGCTGCTGATCGTGCTGGGGGTACAGTTCATCAGTCTGGGGCTGATCGGCGAACTGGTGGTGCGCACCTACTACGAAACGCAAGCCAAGCCAATCTACGTCGTGCGCGAAGAGGTGAACGGCGATGGATAGCACATGGCGACCCTGGCACGCCGGAAGACGCTGGCAGGCATTGGCGATGTTTGTCTCAGGCGTATGCCTTATTGCACTTATGTACCATGCTTATGCCACCGTCTATACCACGCCCGACCTCCAGGTCTGGTGGCTGGCAGCACGTCTCTGGCTATCCGGAGTAGACCCCTACGGTGCAACGGGTGATCGTCTGCTGGGAACCGGTTCCGGTTTTGCGTACCCCTTTCCTGCCATACTCATCTGTGTTCCTCTTGCGTTGCTGCCGCTCGCTGGGGCGTCAACCGTGTGGGCGCTTATGAGTCTATCAGTCGTGTTTGCTCTCCCGTTCGCATTTCGGGATACGCCCGAACCACGGTTTGCGGGAGTGATGCTCGCCTACTTCCCGCTCTGGGCGTCGCTGGAGGAGGGGCAATGGGGTCCGTTGCTCCTGCTCTGGACCCTGCTCAGTTTGCGCTGGTTGCATCGATCACGCTGGCTGCTCTCTGGTGCTGTGGCATCACTCACGTTGCTCAAGCCACATGTGGGTATCGCGCTTCTGGCAGGCTTACTTGCCTACGCATGGCAGCTGAATGTTCCTGCTCGCTGGTGGTTGGGACTAGCGGGTGGATTGTTCATCTTCTGGGTAGGAACACAGATGCTAGCGCCCGGATGGGTGCTGGCGTGGATGGAGCAGATACGCGCCTGTGACGCCGAGGATCAGAACCAGATCGACGCACTTTCGTTTGTTGGTATGCTATCAGCCATACTGGTGATGATTGTTGCGGCGCTTGCCTGGAGACGGCGTGATGCACCACTGCTGCTTGCTGCTGTCGTCGTAGTTCTCTTGATCGTGTTGCCGACTCGCAGTTTCTACAATCACGCAGTGCTGCTGCTGCCTCTTACAGTGTTGACGATGCGTGCTCTGCGGTTGGCTGCGCTGACGATTGCAGCAAGTTGGAGCGTGCTGGCACTTCCGCTTATCAGTGCAGATGCGGACATCGTTCTTGCCCGTTCTCTCGGCTTCTATCTACCACTGGTCGCTGGTCTGGCAGTTATCGGGCGACATGTTCCAGAGAACAGGAACGTATCATGCGCATCCTGATGCTCAATTACGAGTATCCGCCGCTTGGCGGGGGCGCCAGCCCGGTGACACGCGATCTGTGTCTGCATCTCGCAAACGCCGGGCACAAGGTCGATGTGGTCACAATGGGGTTCGGTTGTCTGCCGCCGGTTGAAACGTTCGATAACGTGCGGGTTATCCGCGTGCCAGCGTTGCGACGATCGGCAGTGCGCGCTGAAACGGTCGAACTTCTGAGTTATATCGCGGCTGCGTTGCCGCCAGCGCTGGCGTTGCTGCGACACCGACGATACGCTGTGGTGCATGCGCACTTCATCGTGCCGACCGGCATTCTGGCAGCGGTTGTGCGTCAGGTAAGCGGTTTACCGCTGGTGATCACCGCCCACGGATCGGATGTGCCGGGGTACAATCCGGATCGCTTCATCCGCGCTCATCGAGTGATTGCCCCGGCGTGGCGCCTGGTTGCGCGCAGCGCAGATGTTATCGTGTCGCCATCGCACTATCTGCGCAGGCTGATTCAGCGGGTATGCCCAATGCCGGTCGAGATCATCCCCTACGGCTTTGACCCGCCTCCGCCACCAACTGGAGAACGAAAACAGCGCATCCTGTTCGTCAGCCGTCTGTTTCCGCGCAAAGGGGCGCAGTATCTTATCGAGGCATTGGCAGGACTGCCACTCGACGGATGGGAAGTGACCATCGCCGGAGACGGACCGATGCGCGAGGAATTGCAGGCGCTGGCGCAACGCCTGGGCGTGCCGATCGACTGGCGCGGTTTTATCAAAGGTGCGCCGCTGGAAGAACTGTACGCCACCAGCGCGATCTTTGTTTTTCCCTCGATCAACGATAACTTCCCGGTTGTGCTGCTCGAAGCGCTGGCGGGCGGATGCGCCATCATCACCACCAATGTCAGCGGTATGCCCGAAGTTGTCGGCAATGCTGGCATCCTGGTTCCGCCGCAGGACGTACCGGCACTCCGTGATGCCCTGGCGCGCCTGATACAGGATGCCGACCTGCGTGCCGAACTGAGCGTCCAGGCGCGCGCGCGGATCGCTGCCTTTGCCTGGGAAGAGGTGACACGGCGGTATGTGGATGTGTATCGACGGATAATGGAGTGAAAGTGGAATCATTTGACTCAGGGGTCACCATCGTACTGATTACATACAATTCTGCGGAGTATATCCACGCATGTCTGCAATCCGTGCGTACAGCCGCTTCCCATGCGCGAATTCTTGTCGTGGATAATGCTTCGCAGGATGGAACGATCGATATTGTGCGGCGCGATTTTCCAGAGTGCAGTCTTATTGCCTTACCGCAAAATATCGGGCATAGCGCTGCGTGCAATCTTGCGCTGCATTATGCAGAGACCACCTGGGTGTTACTGCTTGACCACGACACTACTGTTTCAGATAGCTGGCTTGCACCGCTGCTCGCAACGGCAGAAGCGATGTGGCCCTCAACTGGCATGGTCGGCTCGCGTGCAGTGCTCTCAGCGCAGAACCGCATTCACCACGATGGCGGGTATGCGCACTATGTGGGTCATATGACCTTGCGCAACGGATTCGTCAAACTGGAGGAGGCGTCTGGTGATCTGGAATCTGTAGAAGTCGGAGCGCAGGCGAGCACGTCGCTTCTGATCCATCGTCAGCGAGCGCTTGCAGTAGGAGGCTTCGATCCTCGTTTTTTCATTTATCTGAACGATTTCGATCTCTCACTGCGGATGCGATTGCGTGGTTGGCGATGTTACGTTGCACCACGCTCAGTCGTCTATCACTGGCAGGGTAATCCGGAGACGAGTTGGCGCGGTCAGGGGCGGTATCCGTCGCAACGCGCGTATCTCATCTATCGTAATCGCTGGATGTTAATTGCCAAAATATATGCCTGGAATACGCTGCTGGTCTGTCTGCCTGCATTGGCGCTCTATGAAGCCCTGTTAGTGATCACTGCCCTGCACAAGGGCTGGATGCGAGCATACTGGCGCGCTTTGCGGGATGTTGTGCGATACCGGCGCGCGATCTGGTTTCACCGGAAGCGCATTCAGTCATCGCGCTGCATTTCTGATCGTGAGTTGCTTTCGGCACATCATCTTTCGTACGTGCCTGGATTGATCCAGAGTCCAGCAGAACGTCTGGCGCAGAGTGTGCTGGAACGGGCGTTTGCTCTGTACTGGCGTCTCGCTGCTCCATTTGCGGGGTGACCATGCCATTTTATGATTATTACGGCGATCGGTCGGCGACAGCAGCAGGGATCGCATGGGTGAGAACACAGGCGCGCTATGTCCTTGGACGACTGTTATGCGTCTCTCCGCACTCACGTTCTCTCCTTGAAATTGGACCGGGGCGTGGAGTATTCGCCAGTGTTTGCCTTCAGGCACATCTTCGCTACTATGCCCTGGATATCAACCATCGATTGCTCATGCGGCTTGGTGATCAGGGAGTTTGCAGCGTCCAATCATACGCGGAGCGTCTTCCGTTTGTGAGTCGAGCGTTCGATATAGCATTTGCGTCCCACGTCGTAGAACACAGTCCTGGCTACGTGGAGGCGCTGTCGCTTCTCAGCGAGATGCGTCGCGTGGTCATTCCCGGTGGAATCGTCGCCCTTATCGTACCTGACTATCTTGCGCTGCGTGAAGATTTCTGGAATTGTGATTACAGCCATAGTTTTGTAACAACCAGACGTCGTTTGCTGCAGATGTATCACGATGCAGGGTTGACCGTGATCGAGCAGCGCAGTCTCTACGGTCCGTTTACCGGAACTGCTGGATGGCTGGGAGGATATACGCTCGGTGGTGGAACGATGGGCGCTATTGCACGAATGATTCCGGGGACATTGGGGGAAAAACTGTATAAGATGCGGCTAACCTTTGCGCGAGCAATTCTGATGATCGGTCGAGTACCGCAATGAAACACTGGCGCCATTGGGTCAGAGTTGGCGTGGGTGTGGCGCTGATCGCGCTCCTTATCGTGCAATTCGCCGAAATCCGGTCGGTCTGGACGACAGTATTAAGAGCGCATCCGCTTCCACTCATCGGATGCGTAGTGATTTATTTTATTGGTGTGGCGTTGAGTTGCATCAAGTGGCAATTGCTGCTCCGCGCCCAGGACATACATGTATCGCTGTCCCACCTGGTGCTGTGGTATCTCATGGGATCGCTAGTGGGCGCCCTGTTGCCTTCGGATGTCGGTGGGGATGTGGGGCGCGGCTATGCCGCCGCTCGCGCGTTGGGCGAAGGTACGGCTGTGTGGTCAAGCGTGGTTATGGAACGTCTCACCGGGTTGATCACACTGGTAGCGCTTGCCTCACCCGCGCTGATGCTGATGCCCAGTATGCTGGATGTGCCGGTGTGGTTGCCGGTAAGCGCGAGTTTTGTCGCACTATTGGCAACGATTGGGATCGCCGCAGCGCTTGGTGCGCCGCCTGCCCGTTTGATGCGCTCGTCGCATCGAGGAGCACTTGTCTTTCGGCAAGTCAGGGATGTCGTGGTGCGCTATCGGAGCAGTGCTGGCATTGTTGTCGCATGTCTGGCATTATCGGTTCTTTTTCACCTCTTCAACGGCCTGAGTCTCTGGTTGCTTGCGCTGTCCATCACTTCCGATGCATCGATTGCGATAGCATTCCTCTGGCCCATTGTGGGCTTGATCGGCCTGCTTCCGTTGACCCCTGGTGGTTTGGGTGTCCGTGAGGGTATAATCACGGTGCTGTTGATGCGTGTTGACATGTCACCCGATCAGGCTGTGGCAGCGGCGATTATCGGACGCATACTGCTCTTGCTTTGCAGTCTCGCAGGATTGCCAACCCTGATAACGACAATAGTAAACGCGAAGGCATCTTCTTCGGACAGGAAAGGAATTCAGAGCGATGTGGGCGTCTAATGCCGCGAGTCGATCACAGAATCGACAGCAATGGGTTGCAATGGTTGCTGGAAGTTTTCTGGTGGCAGCGCTCATTGCGATCAGCCGGGAAAGCGGAGCAGATTTTGCTCAAGACTATGCGGCTGCATGGGCATGGTGGCATGGAATGGATCCCAGTGCACCGACATTTCTCATATATCAGGCTTGCTGCCCGGAAGATAACGTGAGCGGTGCATACCAGACTGCACATCCACCATTTGCTACATTCCTTGTTCTGCCGCTTGGATTGCTTCCCTTCAAGGTGGCGCGTGCTATCTGGTTGATGATCGGATGTCTTGCGATACCGCTGGCATGGCTATGTATTGGGGTCAATCGAGGAATGGCGCTATCTACTGCAGCAATGTGGGTGGTTGGTCTGTCATTAGGCGTTTTTGAGCCGATCCTGATGCTTATGCTTGCTCTTGCGCTCCGCGTCAGTCCGTACCACCCCGGTCTAGCCGCTGTTCTTATTGGACTTGCAGCAGCTATCAAGATATATCCGGGGGTTCTTCTTATCGCATTTTTTATTGCTCTTCGCTGGCGAGAGGGCTTGTACGGACTCATAACAGCAGTTGGTGTGACATTTGTCGCCGATATGATACTGGGAAAATGGGCATTTGCTGCCTGGCTTGCATATATTCCCTGGAACGTGGAGCGATACCTCAATACTGCAGGAAATGCTTCAGTTGTGCGTCTAGTGCATCTGGTTTTTCCGGGATTGTCCATTTCTCTCGTGTCAGTGATAGTTATCGTTCTGCTTATTCTGCCAATGGCGCCGTATCTGTTTCGTAGCAGTGACTGGCGCTCTTTGCTGCCGATCATGATCGCCGGAAGTCCTCTTGTCGGTCCTCACTATGTCGCGCTTTTAGGATTGGGACGTCCACATTATGGAGTAGCGCTCTGTTTTGGCATTGGAGGTATTGCTGCACTCCTCAGTCGTGTTGGTCTGCTTTCGCTGTCGCACAGCACAGAAATAGTGATAATTGCACCGTTGATCGGCGGGTTGCTTATCATGTGGCTCGATACTCTTCGTTGGGGATTGAAGTATAACCGTTCGTTAGGTAACAATTCTTCAGATTCTCGACTCCTAAGAACCTGACAAGCTCTCATGATTACGACTCCCCCTGCTTCTCTACGTCCCTCTCTCCGCGATCCTTTTCTCTGGACTGCCGTTCTGCTGATCAGCGCCATGCTGAGCTGGTTAAGCATTGCGCGCTACGATGGGTTCAACGCTGGCATGTACGATCTGGGGAATATGGCGCAGGCGATCTGGAGCGGCTCACGCGGCGAACCGCTGCTCTACTCGCGCCCCGAAGGGATGCGTGCCTCGCGTCTCGCCGGGCATGTCGAGATCGGGTATTTCCTTCTTGGGCCGATCTACGCAACCTGGCCTGATCCACGCGCTTTGCTGGCAGTGCAGGCAGCCCTCTTTGCACTGGGGGCTATCCCTGTGTATCGCATAGCGTGGCGGCGGATCGATGCAACCGGCAGCGATGGGCAGGCTGTGCGCCCATATGCGGCACGCTGCCTGGCGCTCATCTACCTGCTCTATCCAACTGCGCAGACCAGTGTGCTTTTTGATTTTCATGCCGATACGGTCGCGGCGCCGTTGCTGCTGTTTGCGCTTGATGCGCTCGACGTGCACGCCTGGCGCCGGTTCGCGCTGTGGATCGCACTGGCGCTCAGTATGAAGTTCTATGTTGCTGCGCTGGTGGTGGGTATCGGTGCGGTACTGTGGCTGTGGGAAGGGCAGCGGCGCATTGGTGCACGAACCGCGCTGGCAGGCGGGGTCTACGGTGCACTGGCATTTTTCGTTGTGCGACCGCTGTTTACCCCTGCCTCCGCTGGTCGTGCAGCGGAGATCACCGGCGAATATCTGGCGTACTATTTCGGCGCACTGCACGAGATTGCAGCAACCCTGCCCGACCGATTTCTGAATGCAATTGTGGTCTTTGGTCCAGCGTTGCTGGTAGCGTGGCGCGGCTGGCGCTGGTTGCTGCCGGGCTTGCCACTGGCAGCGGCAATGCTCATCTCAACCGGTCCCGGCGGTGCGTTTGACTACCGGTATCACCATTATGCCCTGGTCGTGCCGTTCATCGTGATGGCGATCATCGACGGCGCGGCGCGGATGAAGAGCGCCGCAATGGCTCGACCGCCGGATGCGACCCGGCGCCCACGACGTTCGTGGCGCGGCGATCTCGGCTTTACCGTCGCAGTTACGGCAATCTGCAGCGCATTGCTGGTCAATACGCCGCTTAATCCGTTGTTCTGGTCTGGTGTGCCGGGGTATGGCTTCGACCGGTCAATCTACGGTGTTACTCCACGTGACGCGCGCCTGGCATCATTTCTGGCAACCCGTGTACCGCCCGATGCGCCGCTTGCCGCTTCAACCTTCGTTGCTACCCATCTCGTAAACCGCGAAACCGTGTATCTGGTGCGCTACCCGTTCGAGGCGCGCGCCGAACGCCTGCCATCGCTGTTGCCGCAGGTGCAGTATGTGCTGCCTGATGCGCTCTTCGACTGGTACCTTCACCTAGATGACGGGTATGGCGGCGGTCTTGATTATGACCGCGACGCGATCGCAACCCTTCTGAACGATCCAGCATTTGCGCTAGTCGATATGGAGGATGGATTGTTGCTGTTCGCGCGTGACGCGCCTCCTGACCGAGTACTGATCAATAGCCTGTCGCTCGTTCCTGACAATGGCGCACCAGCGTTGCAACGGTTCGGACCGTTCGACCTGGTACGTGCGCAGGTTGATACAATCGCGCCGCGCCGGTTGCGGGCGACGTTTGTGTGGCGGGTGCGCGAGGCGTTGCCGCCAGGCGCACAGTATGTTGCGGTGAGTCGGCTGGAGGGAGTCGCAGGCGCGCGGTTCGTCCATGTGCCTGGCTACGCGCTGCGACCGGCGTGGGAATGGCGGGAGGGTGATGTCGTCAAAGAGACCTTCGATGTGGTTGTGCCGTCTGATGCACTGCCCGGTCGCTACACCTGGCGCGTCGGCTGGTACGATGTGCGCCACCCCAATGCGGCGCTGACCGACGAGCGCAGTCGGATGGCAGGCACAGACGAGCACCCTGTCGCGATGGTCGAAGTAGAGCAGTGATCGCACTCTGGCAGGGCACAACGCTGCTGCGCCCTAGCCGCAGCGTTGCTCGGCGTTGATATTCATCGCGCTTTCAGACTGCACAGCAAACGTTATTACCCCTGCGCTGCAAGCGTCATGCGTTCAATCCGTTCCTGAATCTGTCTCAAGATCGGGTTATTCGGGGAAATTGTGATCGCCTTTGCGATGGTTTCGCGTGCCTTTTCCCACTCGCCGAGTTTCGCGTAGGCGACCGCCAAAGCGTGGAGGTAATCGGTATCACGCGGTGAATTGGCGACTGCCGCTTCCCACTGTTTCATCGCCATCCACCACATGCCTTTGCGTTGCAGCGCCAGACCGGTGTTGAACAGTTCGTAGTCGGTATTGCCGCGCACCTCAGAAACGAAGCGCTCTTTGGGTCCATAGAAATCGCGCCAGCTCAACCCGACCAGCAGCATGAAGAATGCCTTGATGGCAACATCAATCAGTCCGGCTGCCCCGAAGATGCCGCCGACTGCAGCGACAGCGGCAGCAGCGTCTGGCGAAGGAAGAAACTCCCGTGCCTGAGCAATAGCGTCGCCGATTGCTGCGGAGGCGCCAAGCGCGCCGACCAAAGAACCGCCAAGTTGCAGCGCCGTCAGTACGGCAATGATCCAGTATGCCCAACGGGCGCGATTCAGCATTGCGCGCGCAAGAGCAATCTGCCCGCCATAGATCAGGGCAATGATCACTGCGATAAGCACAACGATCAGCGGGAACCCGGACAGACTGCCGAAGAATGAGTTGTATAGCACCAGGAGACCAATCAGTATCAGAACCGCTCCCAGAATGCCCAGCACGCCGCCAATGATCCAGACAATGCCCAGGATGGAGAGCCACAGAGAGCGTTGTTCACGCACCGGACCGCGAATCATGAGGCTGCGGTCGCAGCGACGGCATCGTTTCCGATCTGGGTTGTTCAACTCACCACAATATGGGCAGCGATCGCGCGTGGGGTCGCCATCCTCCGGCGGTAGCTCTTTCGCTTTCCAATGTGGTTTCGACACCGGTGCAGTCATTGTCGCACTGGCTGCGCCAGCCGCCGTGGCGACTATTGCAGCAGCGGTCGGTTTGGGCTTACCGAAGAGGGCGAACCGACGGGCAGGTTGGTCGGCTGGACGCGGGAGGCTGGAGGGGCGATTAGATGCTGGCGCTGCCGATGCACTTGCTGCACTGTTTGTTGCTGGGGGGAGTTGGAAAAGCCCGCCTTTAGTTGCAGACGGCGCTGGTGATGGCGGATTCGCTGCCTGGGACGGCAGTGGATGCGTCGCCGCCAATGAGACTGACGCATCTGATTGAGACGCAGACGAAGAACTGTTCGTCGCGGAGGGCAGCTGGAAAAGCCCGCCTTTGGGTGCAGACGGCGCCGATGACGACAGATTCGCTGCCTGGGACGGCAGTGGGTGCATCGTCGCCGACAGAGATGCCGATGATACCTGACCGCCAGGTGGTGCGCCTGTGGATGATGAGGTCTTCTGCGCCTGCCTGGCTTGCTGGTCAAGCCAAGCAATTCCCTGACGCGCCTGTGGGTTCAACGGATTGATCCGCAGCGCCTGTTGCAGGCAGCGCCGCATATCAGCAGGATCATCCACGACACCCGCAAGCCAGACCCACGCTTCATCGTTATGCTGATTTGCCTCAATTGCACGCACAAAGAGTTGCCGCGCCAGGGCACGCTGCCCGGAGCGCGCTGCCGCAATACCTTGCTGGAGAGTGTCGTGCGATGTCGTCATACCTTGCCTGCTCTCATCGCATCATGCAAGTGAATCTCTGCTTCCCGCCTCTGCCAGCATACGACACTTCAGGCGCAGCAGCAAGAGAGAAGGTAGTACTGATGTGACATAGAACCAGGAGATACAGTGTACCAGGAGGGAGCAGGACAGGACTACACGGGTTCAGTAGAAAGACTAAGACCGTCTCGCCAGGCGCGATACCACAGCAACACCAGCGCTGCCAGGACAGGACCGTATGCCGCTGCGGCGCTCTGAGTTGGAAGCAGGTTTAGACTGCTCAGAAAGATCAGTCCGCCTCCTGCCAGGAACAGGACCTGTTCAAGTCGCGTCAATCTGAGCAGTCCAACGTGGATGATATAGTGGCTCCACACCAGTGGTGTAACGAGGAGTGTTGCTGGCAACAACGTCTGCATTGAGATTGGATGGCCCTTTTTTTCCGAGCAAGAAGAAGCAGGGTGAGCGCAAAGAAAAATATCGCTGCCAGCAACGGAGAAAACTGCGGTGCGATGTTTCCCACAATTCGCGCCAGGGAAAGGTTATCCGGATTTGAACGCCAGAAATGGGCGTTCGGCGCTGTGTGCGCCATCCACTCGCCCAGCACATCCAGTCCGACTGCCATCGTGCTTATCACTGTCGCGGCGCCAGCAGCGGCAACGCCCATCAGCAACGCTTTGTGGCGGCGCTCTAGCAGAAAGGAAGCCAGAAGCAGTCCGGGATAGATTTTGATTGCCGCTGCCAGACCAATAAGAATTGCGGCATGGATCGGGCGCGTTTTCCCTACCGTCAGCGCCACAAGCATCAGTGTGAACAAAAACGGTTCCAGCGTTCCGCGGTACAATCCGAAAATGCCAAAGAGAGCCGTGGCAGTGCATACGACGACTGGCACACGGTGGAAGTGCCACGCGCCGAGCAGACAGCAGCCGCTGATTCCGAACCATACCCAGCGCGCATCGGGCCAGGCAAACAGACCAAGGGGCAGCAGCAGAAGAGTTGAAAAGGGAGGATGGGGATTGGGAGCGAAAGCGCTATAGTCCACAAGCGGATCACAGCCGCTGATTGCTGCCGTCCAGGATTGCGCCGGAAAGCGTTGCCACCAGCGACAGACGGCAACATAATCACCGAACAAATCCGGGTTCGGCAGACGCTGCACCAGGAGAACGCCACACGCCAGCATAAGGCACCCTACTATCAAACGGAGCGTCGTCTGCACTGGTGGTTCCCTGTGATAGTCGTTCGTCTGCATGGCTTGCTGCGCTCTGGCGGTTGCGACAGAATGTTGCTCGATCACGGATGCTGCATTCCGAAGCCGCGTATGTGTATCCGGGGATGCGATTTACAACCCCACACTACGTAGCACAATTGCTACAGCAATTAGAGCGCAAAGAAGACCCGGAACGAGGTAGATCAGCGCAGGACCAATGCTGCGCACGTCAGGCAATGCAGGACCGGCGCGCGGCGCGCCGACTTCGATCCGCTGACCGCGCCAGTAGGTCACTTTGCTGCGGGTCGGAGGTCCTCCTGCGCGCCGCCAGACACGCCATCCTTCGCGGAGCAGATACCCTGCTGTACCTCCCAGAACCAGTGCGACGAGGGGCCAGGGAAGGTTACGGCTGTTCGTCAGCACCGCAACCACGGCAATCAACGCAAGCCAGCGCCAGTATGTGCGCAGCAGGTCCATCACGAACGTTAGCGCACCGTCATTGGCATGACGATGTGGATGTAGCCATCAGCACCGACAGGCTTGAAGACTGCCGGATGCTGCGGCGATTGCGTTTCCAGTGCAATTTGCGGCGTGGAAATGGCAGCGATCGCATCGGACAGGAATTTAACGTTCAGCGCAATCTGCCCCCCGTCGCCCTGGATCGTTGCATCGATCTGACCTTTGTTGTCACCAATCTCGACCGCGTTGGCACTAATGGTGATCCGTCCTGGTCCCATCTCGCCGCCCGGCTCCATATGCAGTCGTACGATATTCGACGAAGCGACAGCGAAGAAGGATGCCAGCCTGACAGCTTTGGTCAACTCCTGGCGGTCGAGCACAGCGCGTGTCTTATATTGCTGCGGGATAACCCGATCAACGTCGGGGAATCTGCCATCGATCAGACGCGACACCAGATCGACCGTGCTAGTATGGAAGAGAACCTGCCCACCGCCGGGCGTGATCATCATTTCAACTAGGCTTTCATCGTCATCGACGATCCGTGCCAGTTCGGTCAGCGCGCGCGCCGGAATGATCAGTTCCTGCTGTTGGGCAATCGGTTCTGGTAGTTCGATAATGCGCTGCGCCAGACGGAAGCCATCGGCAGCAGCGAAGATGGCGCGGTTGTCGCGCAGGCGGAGTTGCACGCCCTGGAGAACAGGGCGGGTTTCTTCCGTCGCTGCCGCAAATGCTACTTGTTCAATTGTCTCACGGAGTAGCACTGGAGGGAAGACAGCAGCCGGTGTGCGGTCGTCGATGGTAGGGATAGTTGGAAACTCACCGGCTTCCGTGCCCTTGATGTTGGTCTCGAAGCGGGCGCACTTCAGGTTCAGCGTCTGGGTGCGCACGTCAAGCGCTAGATCGATCCGGTCGTTTGGAAGGCTGCCGACGACATCGCTCAACAATTTTGCTGGAACAGTTACAGCGCCCTCGTCCTCGATCTTGGCGCCGATCCAGCAAGTGATCCCGATCTCGAGATTGGTCGCTGCTAGCTTAAGGCGCCCATCGTCGCTGGCAAGCAGGATGTTGCTGAGAATCGGTAGGGTGCTTTTCCCGGCGACGGCGTGGCTGACGATTGCCAGACCGCGTTTCAGATTTTCCTGAAGGCACGAAAGCTTCATGAGCGCCTCCTTGAGATGCTCGCAAGAAAATCATGACGAGCAGGACACAACCTCCAGGCGCCCGCAAGGGGAGCGAACCGCTAGCGGCGTGCAAAAACCTGGGGATGGTATTATACCACCTTTCACGGGTGCATTGACGCAACGCCCACTCACCGATACAATGCACCATTGAACAATGGCTCCCGCACGCAACAATGAAGGTACGCACATGACTGACCTGCTGCACGAGGTGTTGCGCGCTGCCCGGCGGCTGCGGCGCGCGCTTCGTCCAACCCCGCTTGATGAGTCGATCCGGCTTGGCGCGTTGACAGGTGGCCGGGCTTTGCTAAAACTGGAAAACACTCAACCGACCGGATCGTTTAAAGTGCGCGGCGCGCTGAATATGCTACTGGCGCTGCCGCATCATGTCCGTGAACGTGGCATTGTAGCAGCGTCATCAGGGAATCATGGGGCGGCGGTCGCCTATAGTGCGCTGATGCTTGGTGCGCCAGCACTAATCTTTGTCCCTGAAGACACCTCGCCAGTCAAGGTAGATGCCATGCGCGACTTTGGCGCCGATGTGCGGATGTATGGCGATGATTGCGTCGTCGCTGAAAGGTACGCGCGGGCGTATGCTGCCGAACATGGGCTGACCTATGTTTCGCCCTACAACGACCCGCTGATCATCGGCGGGCAGGGAACGATCGGTGTGGAACTGGCGCGTCAGATTGATCGGCTTGATGCTATCCTGGTCGCGGTTGGCGGCGGGGGGTTAATCAGTGGCATTGCGACCTATATGAAGGCAGTGCAGCCTGATGTGCGGATTATCGGGTGTTCGCCGATCAATTCGCCAGCGATGTACGAGTCGGTGCTGGCTGGCGAAGTTGTGTCTCCGCCCATTCTACCGACCCTGTCAGATGGTACAGCAGGCGGGGTGGAACCAGACGCAATAACGCTCGATCTCTGCCGGAGACTGGTTGACGAGTGGGTGCTGGTGTCCGAAGACGAGATTGCCGCTGCGATGCGTCTGATGATCGAAACCCAGCACACCCTGGTTGAAGGGTCGGCGGGTGTTGCGGTCGCAGGGTATCTGCGACTCAAAGATGAGATGCGCGGCAAGACGGCAGCGATCGTTATCTGCGGTGGCAATGTGAGCCTGGCAACGTTGCGAACCGTGATCGACATGAGCGTTTGACAGGTACGGTACAAGGCGCCAGGTTGCCAGAGCGGGCAACATGCTACGATAGAAAGGATAGGGTCGCCGATGGCGCGGATTCCGATCGCTCTGCAATTGTACTCTGTGCGCGAGGATGCTGCGCGCGATTTGCAAGGGGTGCTTGCCGCAGTCGCGGATATGGGGTATGAGGTGGTCGAATTTGCCGGGTACTACGGTCACGATGCTCACACGATCCGCAGATGGCTCGATGCGTATGGCTTAAGGGTTGCTGGAGCGCATGTCGGCATCGACACGCTGATCGGCGACGAACGTGAGCGTACTGTTGAGTTTCATCAGGTCCTGGGCAATACCACGCTGGTTGTGCCTGGTCTGGCGGAACAGTGGCGCAGCTCGCGCGCTGCCTGGTTGAAGACGGCCGCAACGCTCAACGAGATTGCGGCAGCGCTCAAGCCGTATAGGATGCGCACTGGTTACCATAATCATCATATTGAGTTCGTCCCGATGGAGGGTGAACTTCCGTGGGATACGCTCTTCAGCAACACTACCGATGATGTCATCATGCAGTTTGATACCGGAAATGCGCTGTATGGCGGCGCGCAGGCAGCGCCATTCCTGCGCCGGTATCCAGATCGCGCCAGAACCGTCCATCTGAAGGAGTACTCGGCAACGAGCGATGCTGCACTGATTGGCGAAGGCGATGTGTCGTGGGCAGAGGTGTTCGAGTTGTGCGAGACGATTGGCGGAACTGAGTGGTATATCGTGGAGCAGGAAAGTTATGCCTACCCGCCGCTTGAGTGTGTGCGACGTTGCCTGCAGGCGCTCAAGGCGATGGGCAGGTAGGTTCTACTGCAGGAAGGCGCGGAAGACTCGGCCTTCCTGCTTCCCCGCCCGTACACGCACCCACGTATCTTCGCCGCTGCCTGCGGTTTCCCCCAGACCAACGCCGCGCTTCAATGTTGTGACGACCAGATGTCTGACTAATCGCGCCAGGACACGGCTGCATCGGCAACATTCGCCGGACGACGGGTAAGGTGGCGATCGAGCAGCGCCAGACCGATTGCCGAGCCGATGCCGACCGCCAGACAGACCAGCCAGGGGAGTGCTGGTGCGCCAATGTGGTATCCCAGGCTATACAACGCCCCCCCGGCATAATTTCCGATCCCGCCGCCCAGCGCCAGCGCCAGCGCGCTGACGCCGAAGTACGAGCCAAGCGCCGTCGGATTCGCCAGTTCGGCAGCGACCGTCTGTTGTCCCGGCGCTGCCAGCAAGGCGCCAAATGAAAAGATCGCCACACTCGCTAGCAGCAACCCGGTCGTGCTGGCAAGCGCCACGCTGCCCAACCCCAATCCCATTAGCGCAACACCGATCAGCAACACGGGGAGTGGGCGCAACCAGCGTTCGGCAATGCGCACCACCGGATACTGCAATACAATGCCCATTCCTGCATTCAGGGCGTAGATCCAGCTCACGGCATCAGCAGTTCCAGCAAGCGTGCGTGCCACCAGGGGAAGTGATATGGTCAACTGTACCCACATGAACCAGTACCCCATCAGCAGCACGTTGAACGCCATGAAGCGCCGGTCGCGCAGCGCAAGCAGAATGCCCGCCAGCAGTTCACTGCGTTCGGTTGCAACCTGCACCGGCGGTAGGAGCAGCAACGTCACAGCTGCAGCGATGAAGAAACAGCCAGCTGCGGCGAGCGCAACAAAAGCAAAATCGATCCGCAGCAACACCGCGCCCGCAAGCGGACCGAGGGACATCCCCAGGTTGCGCACGACTCCCAGCACCGCAAAGTATCGGTTGCGCTCATCCGGTCGCGTGAGCGCAACCATAGCTGCCGATGATGGCGAATCGAACAACGCGCCGCCGATCGCCGCCAGAAGAGTGCTGACTACGAGGAGCGGATAGGTTGACGCAAGCGCCAGCATGCCGAAACTGACTGCACGAATGAACATTCCGACGACAATTAATCCCTTCGCGCCGAACCGGTCTGCCAGCGCACCGCCGAAAACGGTCAATCCCTGCTGCGTCAACTGACGGATCGCCAGCACCAGTCCTATCGCTCCTGCTGACCATCCCAGATTATCGACATAGCGTATCGAAATAAGGGGGATGACCATGAAGAATCCGCTCCACATGAGGAAGGTAATCACAAGCATCACCACTGCACCGCGCCGCCGCTGCGCAGATGTCTGTGCTTCTGTCATCAACTCGTCATCCTGAATATACGAATGGCTATAGACGAATACCGTCGGGCATAGTAGCATGCAATACCACAGGCGGCGAGCGCGTTCAAGAGTCCACTGTACTCGGTATCAACAAAGGCATAGAAAGTTTGTATCTATGACCCAGGCAGGTCACAGCGAAACACGGCAATCCGCCGATGCTTTGCTTCAGGTGCGTGCTGTGAACAGCGCAGCCCCTATCCGGGTTATTTCTGATACCGGCGATGGTGTCGAGCACGAATCGGTTGCGCAGACGCTCAGACGCGAACGACAGCTCAATCTCCTGACGCAACTGTTGCACAGTGCGCGCAACATCGAGATCGTCATGCCTGAGGTGATGCGTCTGGTTATTGATCTGGTCGAAGCGGACGCTGGCGCGCTCCCTCTGATCACACAGGACGGTGAGAAACTGGAGTTTCGCTACACCTTCGGGGTACCAGCGTCGTTGCAAGGGCTGCGCCTTCCCCGCGGTTCCTCGCTTGCCTGGAAGATCATTGACGAACGTTTGCCGGCACTGGTGAACGGCTATCATCGCAGCGAGCGCGCGCTGCGCGAACTTGTTGAGCACGATGTACGCGCCGTTGTTGGTGTGCCGGTCGTTGCCGATGAGCGACCAATTGGCGTCCTTGCAGTCTATCGTATCGGACGCGATGAACCATTCATGGTTCACGACCTGAACATTCTGACGGTTATTGGCAGGCAAATAGGACTGACCATTGAACGCATCCGGCACTATCAGGAAGCCATTCAGGAAGCGCAGCGTCGGGTGGCGCTGTTCAATGCCAGTCAACAGATCGGTGCGATCCTCGATCTGCCGCATCTCTACCAGGCTATTCATCAGGCGGTGGCATCGCTCATTCCATGCGATTCCTTCGCGCTATTGCTGGTCGATCCCGGCAGTGAGCGGTTGAACACTGTCTACTCCAGCAGTGATCTGCCCGATCAGGATAACCACACACTGGATGATGCAGTGGCGCAGGCAATAGCCGGTGGACAATCATTGTACATCACGGGTAGCGGTCGAGACACGCGCCTGCTGATTATTATGCGGCGCGGCGCCCGGACATTGGGAGTGATGTCGGTGCACGTGCGCGCCACGTATGTGTATTCAGCTGGTGACCTTGAGATGCTGGATCAACTGGCAACGACAGCTGCTATTGCAATTGAGAATGCGCGGCTTTTTGAAGCCGCACGGCGCGAAGCGGAAGTGCGTACCCGTCTGTACGAAGCGAGTCAACGTCTAGGTGCCCTGTTCGATCTGGACCAGATCTACAACGAGATCTATCGCGCCACTACATCACTGGTTCCATGCGATGGCTTTCTGATAGCGCTCAAAATGAGTGAGCAGGATCCGGCAGGGGTTATCTACTGTGTTGGGCGCGCATACAGCAAAGCGTGCGCCGATCTGGCGAACCACGCGATCACGAACCGGGAATCACTGCGCTGTGACCATAATGCATGCGGAAGCAGCGTGCTCGTTGCCGTCATGCGTCGTGGCGGGCGGGTCATTGGTGCGATTCTTGTTCTTGCATCTCGATCATATGCGTATACTGACGCTGATCGCAGCGCACTTGAACTGCTTGGAGCAACGGCGGCGATTGCCATCGACAATGCCCATCTGTTCGCCGAAGCGCGTCGCCACGCAACCATTGATGAACTAACCGGTATCTGGAATCGACGTACCTTCTTCGAGAATGTCAGACGCGAGTTTCAACGCAGTCAACGCACGTTGCATCCGCTGGCAATCCTCATGATCGATATTGATCATTTCAAGTCGGTCAACGACACCTACGGACACGCAGCCGGTGATCAGGTGTTGCGCGGCGTGGCAGAACGCTGCCGCAACCAGTTGCGCGTTATTGACATTATCGGTCGCTATGGCGGCGAAGAATTTGCGGTGGCGCTTCCTGAAACCAACATCCACGCCGCCAGGCAGATTGCTGAGCGCCTGCGTATCGCCGTTGAGCGTGCTCCATTTGTGACCGATTACGGATCGATTTCGCTCACGATCAGTGTCGGTGCAGCAGTCTATCATCCTGATGATCATGTCACGCTCGATGCCGTCATTGATCGCGCTGATCGGGCATTGTATATCGCCAAGCGCAGCGGTCGCAATAGTGTTCGTGTCTGGTCATACCCGGCGACGACGGTGACTGACAGATAAGCTATCTTATTCTTCGCCACATGCCGAAGAACCAGGAACAGAGAACCAGACGCTGCTCGCCGTCCGCTCGCTTCCACCTTCCATCCGAAATGCCCTCCGGTTTATTGTGGCGCGCCTTCAATCCGTGCCACCAGTTGCAGCAGAACAACGCCAACCAGGATCATGCCCATCCCTGCAATTTGCAGGGCTTCGAGGCGTTCACCGAGCAATGTGACGGCGATGAGTGTGGCGACTGGCGCTTCGATCATTAAGATCAATCCGGCGACCTCCCTGGAACGTGACGCAACGAAAGGGTGAACAGCGCATACCCGCCAAGGGTTGGACCGATAGCAATGATTGCCAGGATTGCCCAGGCTGCCGGGGTCTCGATTGCCCAGATATACGATCGCGTCATTTGAGCGAATTGATCGGCTGCCAGCGCCAGCGCTAGGAGCGTGAGCGAGCCAAAGGTCATTGTGTACGCCAACGTCGCCCACGGACTGATGGACAGTGCATTACGCTGACCAGCCAGCACATAGACAGTATGGGTCAGCGCAATCAGCAAGCCAACTATCGCGCCCAGCCAGCTGATCCGCAGGATTGCAGGATCGTACGCACGGACGACGAGCGCACACCCCACCAGCACCAGTGCCAGCACCGCCAGATGCACCTTACTTGAGCGGGATAAGTGTAGATCAACACAACGGCAATTGCCGCACCGTTCAGAGTCACCGACCAGAGCCAAAGAGCGTGGTAGATGCCGATGGAGACCATCCCGGTCAACGCAAGATGTCCGATGGCGCGCCTGCCAATACGCAAGAGCGAAGGGCGGAACGCCAGAAGCCCGCTACTGCAGACCAGCCCAATAGCAGATCGCGCCAGAGCGCCAGCGTCAAACCAGGAGTTGCATACTGTATCATGAGATACGCCAGACCGGGTGCTGTCGATGCCCAGACGACCGCTGCGAGTGCACTGAGCGTATAACCAGTATGGGGCCGGGGTTGCATAATACTGATATTCCTTTTGAATGCTGCGCCGGTACCAGCGCAATATTTCTGCTACAATGACAGTAAGGAGCATATCGCTTGACTTCCTTCCATAATAGTGCTATACTGCAGTCATAACGCAGTGCGTTATGAAGGAGGGACGCGACATGATCCTTCGTAAACATACTGTAGCAGCAGGAGGTCACCCATGACCGAGGAAGTCGAAGTCAAGGTCACCGAAGTCGAGGAGAGCGCCCCTAGCGCTAACAAGTGGATCATCGATGGTATGCGCCGATTGTTGCTCGCCAGCTTTGGCGCTGTCGCTATGACCTTTGACGAAGTTGAGGCATTCGTTAAGAAGCTTGTGGAGCGCGGCGAACTCGCACAGAAAGACGCTGAGAAGTTGCTGCACGAAATGCAGCAGCGGCTGACTGCCAATCGCCCGCACATGGAGAGGGTGAGTGACCGAGTCGAGCAGGGGATGGAAGAGTTTCTCAACCGGTTGAACATTCCGTCCAAGCGCGATATTGATGAACTGAGCGAGAAGATCGCGCAACTGGCTGCGCGCGTCGAGGAACTGCGGAAGAGCCAGGGATAACCGAAGTCTTACGCCAAATCAGTACGGATAACCGGAAACCGGGAGGCGCTGTCGCACTCTCGGTTTCTCTGTCAGTTCTCAATTCTCAGTCCCCAATCCTCAGTTCTCGGTTCTCAATTCTCCGTTCTCAATTCTCCGTTCCCGCTTCTCAGTTCTTAGTCTCTGCTTCTGGTTTGCAGCACTTCCCCATGCTATACTGATGCCATGCATAAAAACTGACACATCAAAGGCGAGGTCGTCAATGAAGGCTGTGGTTATGGCTGGCGGTGAGGGATCGCGCCTGCGTCCGCTCACAATTAACCGCCCAAAACCCATGGTACCCATTGTAGATCGCCACGTTCTGGCTCATATCATCGAGTTGTTGAAACGGCACGGCATCACCGAAATTGTGATGACCGTTCAATATCTGGCAAATGTTATTCAGGATCATTTTGGCGATGGAGCGGCATATGGGGTACATATCGAGTATTCGCTCGAAGAACAGCCGCTTGGCACAGCTGGCAGCGTCAAGAATGCCGAACGTCTTCTCCGCGAGCCTTTTCTCATCATATCTGGGGATGCGCTAACCGATTTCGATCTGAGCAAAATCATCGAATTTCATCGCAGCCATGGCGCTACTGCGACTATTACCCTGACCCGCGTGCCCAACCCGCTCGATTATGGTGTCGTGGTAGTGGATGAACGCGGGTATGTGCGTCAGTTCCTCGAAAAGCCGAGTTGGGGTGAAGTCTTCTCCGATACGGTCAATACTGGCATTTATGTTGTCACTCCAGAAATTTTCCGCTATATCGAAAAAGGCGCCTTCACCGACTGGTCGAAGGATGTCTTTCCCAGGATGCTGCGTAGCGGCAACATCCCGATCGGATACGTCGCTGAGGGATACTGGACGGACATTGGCACTATCGAAGAATACATGCGTGCCAGCCGCGACTATATGCAGGGCAAGGTCAATCTGCCACGCGCTGGCGAGCGCATCTTCGATGAGGTGTGGGTTGAGGGAGATGTGGAGATAGCGCCCGACGCACAGTTCCATGGCCCTGTTTTCCTGGGGCATGGTGTCAAGATCAAGAGTGGCGTCATCATCCACGGTCCTTCAGCTATTCGTGACTATACCATTATCGACACACGCGCAACGATTGATCGGTCGATCATCTGGCGCAACTCGTACATCGGCGAGCGCGCCGAACTACGTGGCGCCATTGTCATGCGGCAGTGCAACATCAAAAGCCGCGCGGTGTTGTTTGAGGGATCAGTGGTTGGCGACCAGACGATCATTAATGCCGGTGCGGTTATTGGTGCAAACGTCAAAATCTGGCCCAGCAAAGAGGTTGAGGAAGGCGCAACGATCAGTTCCAGCATTATCTGGGGGTCGCAGGGACGTCGCGTACTGTTCGGTCGGTCGGGAATATCGGGACTGGTCAATATCGATCTGACGCCGGAGTTCGGTGCCCGGCTTGGCGCTGCCTTTGGCGCGACGCTGCCGCGTGGCGCAGTGGTGACAACTAGTCGCGATACGCACTACACGCCGCGCATGATTAAGCGTGGCCTGGTCGCTGGCCTGCCGTCTGCCGGGGTGCACGTTGCCGAATTGCACGATGTGCCGCTACCGGTCGCACGTGTCATCACCCGGGCGATCAATGCTGCCGGTGGTGTTCACGTTCGCCTGTCGCCGCTCGATAATCGCGTGGTGGATATCAAGTTCTTCGATGCCGATGGACTCGATATTGACACCGCTACCGAGCGCAAGATCGAAGGGGTCTTTTTCCGTGAGGATTACCGGCGGGTCTATCTCGACGAAATTGGTCGCATCAACGAGGTTGAGCATATCAATCAGATCTACACCGACATGTTCCTTGGAGCGTTGCGCCCTGATGCGCTTGCCAGTATTGCGCGCAATTTTCAAGTGGTGATCGATTACGCCAATGCGAACACCTCGAACTTCCTGCCAGCGATTCTTCGTCGCCTGCATATCGAAGCGGTTGAACTGAATGCCAACCTCGATGCGCAACTGCTCTTCCAGACGCCGCAACAGTTCGAGGCTGGCATGGAACGGCTGGCGCGCATTACGCCAGTACTCGAAGCGTCGCTGGGCGCCCGGCTCGATGCAAGCGGCGAGAAACTCTTCCTGGTGGACGACACCGGACGACGCTTGCCGGGGATGCAGGCGCTGGCGGCGGTCACCGCGCTGGCAATGGCGGTCAACGGCGGCGGCGCGGTTGCAGTGCCAGTGACGGCGCCACGCGCATTTGAAGTAATAGCAGCCCGCTACGGCGGTCAGATTGTGCGCACACGCGCCACGCTTGGTGCGCTGATGAGAACGGCGGCTGCTCATCGCGACATGTTATTGCTCGGCGATGGCGCTGGCAACCTGATCTTCCCCTCCTTCTATCCCATCGCCGACGGTATGTTCGCCATTGTCAAGATCGTAGAGTTGCTGGCGCTGCAACAGGTGCGTCTGTCGGAGATCGTGCGCGATCTGCCGCACTATTTCATGAGCCAGGCGCGCGTTCCCTGCCGCTGGGAATTTAAGGGTAAGGTCATGCGCATTTTGAACCAGCAGTACCAGGATCGCAAACTCGATCAGGTTGATGGCGTAAAAATCGATCTCGGCGATGAGTGGGTCTTAATCCTGCCCGATCCCGATGGTCCCTTCTTTCACGTCATTGCCGAGGGCAGCAGTGATGAACAGGCGCGGGTGCTGGCAGAGAAGTATGCCGGGTTGGTAACCGGCTTACAGTAACGGCAGGTTATACGTCGAAACTGGTAGAGGAGAATCCATCAGGCAGCAACTCGCCGATCGATGCCACGCGCCACGCACCACCCAGGTTTGCCATGACCACGATAGCGCGCGGTGCAAGTTCGAGGATCACCTGGCGGCATCCGCCACAGGGACTCACCGGTCCAGGCGTATCGGCGATTACTGCCAGCGCAACGATCTCGCGTTCGCCAGCAGCGTAGGCGTTGAACAACGCCACCCGTTCGGCGCAGATTGTCGATGGGTACGCAGCGTTTTCGATGTTACATCCGGGAAACGTCACTCCCGACGCTGTCAGTGCCGCAGCGCCAACGGCGAACCGTGAATATGGGCAGTACGCTCGTTGGCGTGCAGTGGCAGCGACGGTGAGGAGGTTGGCAAGATCAGGTGTCAGGGTGTGCATGTTCCTGATCCGCATTGCTGCGCACAGCGTGAATTTCGTTTTCCTGCGGTAAACGGTATTGCAGACGCAGTCGCCGCAGGCGTAACCCATCCATCGAAAGCACTGTGATGGTCACATCGCCATCCAGGTGTACCGTGTCGCCAACCTTTGGCACACGACCCAGGCGCTCGAACACAATCCCGCCGATCCGATCTGACTCTTCCGACGTCAGGTGCAGACCGGTCAGATCATTAATGTCATCAATCGGAACGCGTGCATCCACCTCCAGATCGCCAGCGCCAAGTTCTGTGATCGGTTGCTCATCGACGTCGTACTCATCCTGAATTTCCCCGACGATCTCTTCGATCACATCCTCGATGGTAACCAGCCCGGCAGTGCCGCCGTACTCATCGACGACGATCGCCAGGTGCACTTTGCGCGCTTGCAAATCCTTGAGCAGGGCATCGACTTTCATCGTATCGGGGACGAAATGCGCGGTTCGCAGCAGCGATCCTATTGACGCCTCTCGCTGCCCGGAGCGCAACCAGAGCAGCAGATCTTTGGCGTACAGAATCCCCACAATATGATCGATGGTCTCGCGGTATACCGGAATACGCGAATGTCCTTTGGCGATGATCACATTCAGCGCCTCATCGATGGACGCCGTTTCCTCGAGTGCGACAATATCGACCCGTGGGATCATAACTTCGCGCACGGTTGTATCGCCGAAGGAAAAGATGCCCTCGATCATTTCCCGCTCATCCGGCTCGATCAACCCTTCTTCTTCGCCGACATTCACCAGCAGACGCAGTTCTTCTTCGGTCACCAGCGGCATCTGTGGCGCCGCCTGACCGCTGGCGACGCGGATGAACGGGCGGGTAAGCAGTTCGACCACCCAGATCAACGGCGCCAGCACGCGGGCGCTGAGCGCCATCGGACCGGCAAGCGCCTGCGCAGCATGGGTGGGATTGCTGATTGCCAGCGCCTTGGGCAATGCTGTGGCGAAGATCAGAATAAGGAACAATAATCCGCCAAGTGCACCGATCTGCCACTGAAGCGGTTGACCAGCGCATAAGCGCAACATCAGTGCAGTCGCAGCAATGGTCGCAGCACTGTTGAGAAGCAGAATGGTCGCTTTGAAGCGGTACGGTTCGGTAAGCAGGCGGTCGATCAATTGTGCACGCTGCCTGTCGCTCTCGTGAAGCAACCCGAGGCGATGGCGTCCAATCGCGGTCATTGCAGCATCGACCGCTGACGTGAATGCCAGGAGCAGGAGACAGCCGATAATACCTGCCAGAACCAGGCCAGTTTCAACGTCCAACGTGCTAATCCTCAACCGTGCGGTCGTGCGATGTCGGGTTTTCTCACGAGAACAGTGCGCTCAACGACAGATCCTTATGAATGCGCATAATGGCTTCGGCAAACAGGGGTGCAACGCTGATCGCGCGAATGCGCGCTTCACGGCATCCTTCGGGGAGTGGAATAGTGTTTGTGACGATAGTTTCAACCAGCGTTGATCGGGCAATAATCTCAGTGGCATCGCCAGCAAAAATGCCATGAGTAGCGCAGGCGTACACCGCCTTCGCGCCACGTTCACGCAAAACGCGCGCTGCTTCTGCCAGCGTTCCCCCGGTTGAGATCATGTCATCTACAATTACTGCTGTCTTCCCTTCCACATCGCCGACCATATCAAGCATCTCAGCTACGTCGGGTTGCGGGCGTTGCTTAGCAATGATCGCCAGCCCGGCGCCGATCCGCTCACGAAAACTATTCGCTCGCCCTACGCCGCCAGCATCAGGAGAGACTACCACCAGGCGTGGCAGGTTCATGCTCCGAATATGCTCGGCGAGAATAGGACCGGCTTGCAGATGATCGACCGGAATATCGAAAAACCCCTCGATCGCTGGCGCATGCAGATCCATCGTCAGCACTCGATCAGCGCCAGCGGTGCGGATCAGGTTGGCGACCAGTTTTGCCGAGATCGGCTCACGACCCGTAGTTTTCTTTTCCTGCTTGGCATACCCGTAGTAGGGAATGACCGCCGTCACCCGTGCTGCCGATGCACGCCGCAACGCATCGATCAGGATTAACAACTCCATCAGGTTGTGGTTGACTGGAGTGCAGGTTGGCTGGACGACGAACACATCGGAGCCGCGCACATTCTCCTCGACCTTGACGCGCGTTTCGCCGTTTTTGAATGTGCCGACCGTGGCGCGACCGAGGTTGATGTTCAGGTATGACGCGATCTCTTGCGCCAGAGGCCGGTTCGCATTGCCGCTAAAGATCTGAAGACGCCCTTCCATATGTGTTATGCCTGATAGAATGTGCCGGTGCCATCCTGCGCGCCACGCAGATGGACAAACGGACCAATGAGAGCATGCGCCGGTATCACAACTCCTTCGGCAAGCGTGTAGCGCACATGTGCACCATCAGCAACGATCGTATCAATCAGCGATGTATGGGGACCAATAATACAGCCTGCTCCCACTCGGGTAGCCCCGCGCAGCATCGTTCCCGGCAGAAGCGTCGTATCCTGCCCGACGACCACATCAACATCCACATACGTTGCCGCAGGATCAATGACGGTCACGCCGCTGCGCATCAGCGTGTCGAGCAGCCGGGTGCGTAGAATGCGCTCCGCCTGCGCCAGTTGCACGCGGTCATTCACCCCGAACGCTTCGGTCGGGTCGGTTGCGATGAGCGCCTGCACTGCACCGACGCCGCCATCGGCAATTGCTAGCGCAATCAGGTCAGTCAGGTAATACTCACCTTTCACCGGGCTGCGTTGCACACGGTCAAGCGCGGGCCACATCCATTCCGCGTCGAAGCAGAGGATTCCGCTGTTGACTTCGGTGATAGCGCGTTGGGCATCGGTGGCGTCGCGTTCTTCGACAATGGCGATCACATTGCCTTCCGCATTCCGCACCACCCGACCATATCCGGTTGGCGGTTCTGCAATGAAACTCAGGAAGGCGACCAAAGCACCGCATTCACGGCGCAGCGCTACGAGGCGTTGCAGGGTGGCGCTACGGATTAGCGGCGCATCTCCGACCAGTACCAGTACATCATCACACTGATGGCGCAGGTTCAAGCGCGCCTGGAGCGTTGCGTGCCCTGTTCCCAGCCGCTCGGCCTGCACAACATAGCAATATCGGTCGCCAAAGCGGGTGCGCACTGTATCGAGCGTATCTGGGGCAAGCACGATTGCGCTAACCGCCGGTTGCAGCATATCGACGGCTGCCAGGATGTGACCAAGCAGCGGCCGACCGCAGAGTGAGTGCAGCACTTTAGGCAGCGCCGACCGCATACGGGTGCCTTCACCGGCAGCAAGAACAACAACTCCCAATCGCACTGTTATGAAGAAGGGGCGACAAGGTGATCCCCCGCGCTTGTCCCATCGCCGTGGCTGCCGGGCCAGGATTCGAACCTGGACAGACGGATCCAAAGTCCGCCGTGCTGCCATTACACAACCCGGCACTGTTCCCAACATACATTATAGCACACAGACTGCGGGTTCTGACAGGAGGGGTAGCAGTGTAGCGCGCTTGCTGGTTGCGTTGCATTACTGAGGGCGAACGCAGTAGTGCGCTGCCCGTTCCTACAGATGCCTGCTTCCTATCCTGGCGTCGCGGCGAGCATTACAGCAGCACCGACGGCGCGCATCTCAATGATGATGGCGCGCCATCTGCTGTTGTGCTGCGCGCAGAACATTCCGCAATAACATCACGTTGGTCACCGGTCCCGTACCGCCAGGAACCGGCGTAATAGCAGAAGCAACCCTGACAACACTGTCAAAGTCTACGTCCCCAACTACGCGCCCGTCTTCGAGCACATTGACGCCAAAATCGACAACAACCGCGCCGGGTTTGATCATATCGCCGGTGATCAGGCCGGGCTTGCCGGTGGCAGCAACAACAATGTCGGCGCCGCGCACGACTGCTGCCAGGTCTTTTGTGCGCGAATGGGCGATGGTGACGGTGGCATGCTCATTCAGCAGCAGCAGTGCCATAGGCTTCCCCACCACGACACTGCGCCCGACAACCGTTGCGTGCTGCCCTTTGAGTGGAATGTTATTGCGCAGCAGCAGTTCCATACCACCAGCCGGAGTGTTGGGAATCAGTCCCGGTCGCCCCATGGCGAGGAGTCCTGCGTTGTATGGATGCACGCCATCAACATCCTTGGTCGGATCGATCTGCGCAATAGCGCGGGCAGAGTCCAGTCCCGGTGGCAGCGGCAGGTGCAACAGGATGCCATGGATTGTTCGGTCGAAACTTAGTGCGCTGATCGTTTCTTCGAGCATCGCCTGGGTCGTTTCGGGCGGCAGAGTGTGTTCGGTGAAGGTTATGCCGATTTCCTCACATCCTTTGCGGATGGTGCGTGTATAGCGGTCAGAGGCGGGATCGCCTGCAATTTTGACAACGGCAAGCGAAGGGGCGATGCCGTTGTTCTGAATGAATGCCTGAGTATCGGCACGCAGCTCTTCGCGAAGCGTTTTTGCAAGCGCCCGTCCGTCGAGTATGGTAGCAGTCATAGATACGCCTCCCTGTTGTCGTGCTGCGACGTGAGTATTATATGAGTTGAACGTTGAAGTGGAAGGTTAAACGTTGAATGTTCAACGCCCAAACTTCCACCTTCCACCTGCAACCTTCCACCTTCTAACCTTCAACCTTTACCCTCCATTTCCTCAATTGCCACTGCCAGCCCTACCGTTCCCCAAAGCAACGCACTCATATGGCTGAACTCGATATTGAAGAAGTAGTGATCGAGCAGCCCTACTGCCAGCGCAGCAGCCAGCGCCGCCTGCAACGACACTAGCCATGCGACCCGTTCTTCGTCGCCAATCACGCTGGCAGTACGCAAAGCGCGCCAGTTTCGCACGAAAAACCAGATCATAATTCCCAGAAATGTGGTCAGACCAACGAGACCAGTGCGTTGAGCAATTGCCAGATAGATGCTCGATACTCCTGCAACTAGGTCGATCTCCGGCGCCTGACCGAAGCCGATGCCGAACACCGGATATGCCTGAATAATGGCGATAGCATTCTGGTATTCCGCCAGGCGCATCTGGTTCGCTCGGTCGCGGAACTGCACCCCTTCGACGATCCGCTCGACGAAACGCTCACCGACCCCAAGCCCGATGAATAGAATGGCAGCCAGGGCGCCAGCTGCCAGAATAACCCACCAGAGCCGTCGGTAACGCAGCGTTGCCACATACATAGCGGCGACGATCATACCACCCAGCGCCGCACGCGAATACGTCAGGAACAGCGCCAGCAGAATAATGCCTGTAGCAACGAGCAGCATGCGTCGCGGCAGCGCCGGATGTTCACTGACCAGTTGCGTCACTGCCAGCGCCCCGATCAGCGCCAGCATGCCGCCAAAACTGTTGGGATCGACCGACAGACCGATCGCGCGCATCAATCCATTCGGATCGTCTTCAACATAGCGCAGAACGCGTCCCTCGACGGGGTAGCCAATACGCCCAAACGACACCAGAATCTGAAGCGCCAGCTGGTCGGGAATGACATACAACACCAGCGCGATCATTGCCGAAAGCGCCGCACCGATAATGAGAAAACGGAAGACCCAGCGCGCTGTTTGCCGGTCGCGCACGCAGTTGACGACGCTGAAGAAGAACAGAGTCGCCATCGCGAATTTGACGTAGTTGTGCAATAGCGACGGTTCCGGACTGGCATTTGAGCCAAGCACGAAAGCAAACAGGGTGATGCCCAGAAAGCCGATCAGCGCCATCCCAATCGGTGTGATCGTCACCCGCTCATCACCGCGCACCAGCATCCGCAGGATCCAGACCCCCATCAACGCCGCAAGCGCCAGGGTCAGCAGGGTTGGCGTGATCACCGCCCGGAACGGCAGCGTTGCGAAGGGCACGATTGTTGCGATCCCGATGACGGTCGCAAGCCCGACACGGGTATCGACCAGAATGGCGTAGACTCCTGCCAGGGCTGCCAGGGCTGCAAATCCAAGCCAGAACGGCGCGAATGCCACTATCGCGCCTCCGGCAAGACCAACTAGGACTGCAGCTAGCGCCGCTATCAGCGGACTGCGTCCGATCAGAGCGGCAGTACGGTCACCTTTGGCAACCGGGAAGGAGGAAAAGCGTATTCTTAATCGCATATTCACCAGGTTGATAAGGTGTATCAGGATGATGCATGACAGATTCCTGATCTCCTGATCACCGTTCATCGTCAGATTCGGTAAAGTACCCTTCTGGTGCCATTTCCCGTATTGAGTGACATAAACATGGTAAATGCTGCGTCAACTGCGAGGCAGGCTTTTCTTCGTACATTGGTCGATATAGCACCATATCCATGACGTGTTCGAACCATGGCAGATCGTATTGTCCACAGCATGAAGATGATTACATGTTCTGTCGAAACGATTGCAGCGTGGCGCCCAGGAGTTGCCTGCGTTTCGCATTCTTTGCTCCATGAGGAGGAATCGTCTCTGGTTTGATCTTCTTCCGGGTCATAAGCAGCCTCTTGCTGGTCATGCGCCCGTCAGTAGAGTACTTGTTACTAACCTGGTTCGGTGGGCATAGTATACTGGAATTATAAGGCGTCTGCGTATTTGACCTCCTTTCAGCAATACCAGTAGCGGTGTAATTATCTTGCCGGCACGTTGCCCAACATATACTGGAATGTACGCACAACTCAACTCACGACCTGTTGCTCTGGTCACAAACCAGTCTCAGCGAATCTGCCCCTGCATACAACGTCGCTTCCACGCTAACGTGCAGGTACAGCGTATAGCCATCTCCAGTCAAATGTCGACGTGCGGGAGTCATACTCTCACTCTCCCGCAACGGCATGTGAGTGTCAATAATTGGCGCCCGCGCCAGGAGGCGCAGGCGTTTCGGGAAGGAGCGCGTCATCGTTGGCACCTGGCAGAGGATTGCCCGTTTCGCAGTCTGCGCGACAAAGCGCTACGGCGTAGTTCGCCTGAACGGTGCGCCTGGTCTGAACAGCATCCTGTTCAACACAGATGTGATGCGCGCAATTGCAACTGGTATCTTCCGTTACAGTGTATCATCAGCAAGACACCCTACCTGCTATGCACCTTCAACGACAACACCTCCCCTGGCAGGCGACGATTCTGCTCATTTTTGCAGTGGCGCCGATAATTGCTGGAGCGATCAGTTTTTCCAGTTCGTTTAGTCTCATCGGGAAACCGTCGATAGGCGTCCTTCCTATCTGGCAGGACGCGATTCGCTGCCATGCCGTGTCGCCAATCACGCCGCCCTCCTGGCCCGCAATGGCTGATGGTTCGCTGCAAACCGGGGATTGTATCGAAACGATTAATGGCATTTCAGCCTACCACTGGCCCCTGTCCGAAGTTGAGCGCTATGCTGATGCGAAGGATGGCAGAAACCTGGTTGATGTGGAGGTGCGTCGTGGCGCTGAGCGATTTCCTGTCCAAGTTGCCGCGCTCCGGTTAACGTGGCTGCACGTGTTGCAGCTTCAGTTTGGCATCCTGCCGATCGCCCTGTTCGTCTGGATGCTGGCGCTCATTGTGCTGCTGGCGCAACCTCATGCTGAAGTGAACCAGACTTCTGCTGCATTATTTCTTACCCTGGCGCTGGCGATTGTTGGGTTGTATCACGGCTTGAATGATGAACAGGGCCGATATTACACCGCTTTCACCATCGTGATCAGCATGGCCTGGATCGGGCCGTTCCTCTACCATCTGGCGCTGCTCACTCCTCGTCCCCTGGCCCGGTTTGCGCCCCTGCGCTTTGCGCTCCATCCTGTCGGTCTGACGGCGATGATCCTGCACCTGGATAGCATGCTGGCATTCGTGCCGCTGCTGCGTCCGTGGCGCGGCGACGCTCCGGGGATTGCGACGACGATCAACGGTATAACCATGCTCATTGGACTGGGATCATTCCTGCTGCGTGCGGGATGGTGGGTATGGCGCGGTGACCGGGCAATAGCCGACCAGATGCGGGTGTTACTGCTGTCGTGGGGGATTGGCGCAGGACCGTTGACCCTGGCAAGCGCATACTATCTGCTGACGTACCGTGCACCTTTGGGCACGTCGTTCCAGCCATTTCTCTTCTTTCTGGTCATCCTCTGCTCCGGTATCGCATATGTCATGCTGCGCTACCAGCATTTTGCCAGTCGCAGTCGCGTGCTGGACAGCCTGGCGATGATCTATATCAGCGCAACAGTCGCGTGTGCTGTGATGGTCGTGGTGCTGATCGGAATCATCCGCATGCCGGTGGATGGTCTCATGTTTATGGCGCTGTGGTTCGCCACGTTCGCAACGACCGTCTTCTGGCATACCGACAATCCATTTCGGCGTTTGTATCGACGCTTCTTTTTGCGCCATCACCATCACTATCAGGCAACGCTCGACTTTGCCACCCGCATGAACGAGGTGTCGAACCTCGAAGATGCAGCAAAGCATGGTGCAGCCCTAGTGCACACGGCAGTGATGTGCGATTGGGCGGCGGTGCATCCCGCGCTGACGCCGGATCGAGTATGGCTGGCAACCGGAACCGGGGTAGACATGCGTCGCGTATCCGCTGCACGCGAAGTTTCGTTCTCCCTTCCTGGATCGCCTGCAATTACTCGTGTCCTCATAAGTGAAGGTGAACAACTGGGGACGCTGTACGTTGGTTCGCGGAGCACGCAGGAGCCGTTCGACGAGGAAGATGAACGGTTGATCGGACTGCTCGCAACCATGCTGGCGAATGCAATGCATATTCGTGCGCAGATTCAGCGTCTTCTGGCAGTGCCGGCGTTGATGATCGCTGCGCAGGAACAGGAGCGTGAGCGCATTGCGCAAGAAATTCACGATGGCGTCATGCCATTTTTGTGTGCCATTCCGCTGGGATTGGCGCAAATCCAGCGTCGCGTGCAGGCAGGCGATCCTGTTGACGAAACCATCAGTGTCTGTGAAACATATCGGCAGCGCGCCATCAAAACGGCGCAAGAGTTGCGTGCCATTATGCGCCGCCTGCAACCGCCGCTTGTCGGTGCGACCCGCTTGGGGCTGGCGATCCAGGCGTTTACCGAAGAAATCTGCGCCCTGTACAATGTGCCATGTATCATCAACGGCGCCGGAGTCGCCTATCCGTTGCACGATACGACTGCACGCCAGGCATACCGGATCGTTCAGCAGGCGGTGGTCAATGCGTTGCAGCATGCCCATCCCCGTCTTTTGCGGGTGACCATCGCCGCCGATGAACATGGCTGGGAATGCGAGGTATCCGACGACGGAAGGGGGTTTGACCCCAATCAATCGGAGCAAAAGAATCATTTTGGACTGTTCTCGATGCACGAGCGGGCACGGACGATCGGCGCTGCTTTGACGATCGACTCGCAACCAGGGCGCGGAACGACGGTGCGGTTGAGGTTGAAGAAGGCGTTGAAGGAAGATGAAACAGATGAAACGTGGGATGTCAGCCGGTATCCGGTGAGCGTTAACCAACGTTGAACGTTCAACGTTGAACGTTCAATGTTCAACGTTGGTTATAATACACCTGCCCTGGATCATACGGCGGGAGCGAATTCGGTGGCAAACGAAGAGTTGCGCTTGGTCGAGTCTGCGCAGCGCGGCGATATCGAGAGTTTCAACGCGCTGGTGCGATTGTACGAAGGGCGGGTCTACAACCTGTGCTATCGGTTGCTCGGTGATGCCGACAGCGCTGCGGATGCGGCGCAGGATGCGTTTCTGTCGGCATATCGCCACCTACGCGCGTTCCGCGGCGGATCGTTTCGTTCGTGGGTGCTGCGCATTGCAACCAACGTCTGTTACGATGCATTGCGCGCCCGTCAGCGACGCTCGATTGTATCGCTCGATGCTGCGGTCGAAACCACACCGGAAGAAGCTGCACCGCTTCAACTTGCCAATACCGCCGAGTCGCCGGATGAATTTGCGCTGCGACGTGAACTCGCGCGCGCTATCGAGGCGGGATTGGCGCAACTGCCGGTCGATCAGCGATTGGTTGTTGTTCTGTGTGACCTGCAAGGGTTAACGTATGAAGAGATTGCTGAAGTGACTGGCGCGAATGTGGGAACGATCAAGTCGCGGCTTAGCCGTGGGCGCGCCCGCCTGCGCGACGTGCTGCGCCAGGGGGAACTTCTGCCGCTGCGGTTTCGTCATAAGGGGGAAGAGTAAAACAGGAGCGAGGGATTGATACGGATATGCCTCGCTTTGATGAAGATGTAAGATGACGACGCAACTGCCACAGCTGAACGATCGCGACCTGGAGTTGATCTCTGCTTACATCGATGGGCAGTTGAGCGCCGAAGAGCGTCGTGAAATCGAGCGCCGCCTCGATAATGAGGCGAATCTGCGGCTGGCGTATGAGGAGTTGCGTGCAACGGTGCAGGCGCTGCGCGACCTTGAGCCAGTGCGCCCGCCACGCTCATTTACGCTCGATCCGGCAAAAGTTGCGCTGCAACGACCGCCTGCGACACGACTGGGTTGGGGGCGGTTGCTTCAGGTTGCTGGCGTGTTTGCTGCTGTGCTGGTCGCTGCAATCGGAACGTTGAGCGTGATCGGTTCGCTGGGGAGCGGCGCCCCGGCATCGGCGCCAATGGTTGTCGCCCCCACAAATGCGCCAGCGCCTCCTTTAGAACTGCGCGAAAGTGCACCGACTCCAGAGCGCAGCGACACAGCAGCAGCGCCAGCGGCGCTCGATGATGGATCGGGACCGGTTGCACCCCAGGCATATGCGACAGTTATCACAACTCCGGAAGTCGCCGCGCTTCCCGAAGTTGCTCCGCAACCAACCATCGTGACTACGCCAGCGATTTCGTCGCCGGGAACGGTTGATCTTGCGCAACCAAAGCCAGCTGCCGAATCGACGCCGCCTGTCACTCCTCCTGATCTGACCCTTCTGCTCACGCTGGCTGTTGTGGCGCTGGCAGCTGGCGGCGTGCTGCTCTGGCGCCGTCGTAAAGGATAGGCTCATATCGTAGAGGTACAACGTGTCAGAAGCTGAAAGCCGCGTGACGCGCACCCAGGAGATCGCGATCGCTCCGCAAAAGCGTCCCTGGATACGCCCGGTGCTGGTTGCTGCCATTGCGATTGCCCTGAATATTATCGCGTACCTGATGATACCGCCGGACCTTGCCTATCGTCTTGGATCGCTGGGGTATATCGGGGTGTTTCTGATCACCCTTATTTCCAACGCAACGATTGTGGTGCCCATTCCCTGCTTTGGGCTGGTAGCAGCGCTTTCGCCCGGACTGAGCATGGTCGGGGTTGGCATTGCTGGCGCGCTTGGTTCGGTGATTGGCGAGTCGGTCAGTTTCTTTGTGGGGCGGTCGGGGCGCGGGGTCGTTGAACAGACGCGGTTCTATCGCTGGGTGCAGCGCCAGCTCGAACATCCCTGGCGCGCGTTTGTGGTATTGTTTGTACTCTCGGCGCCGCCCAATCCGGCGTTCGATGTTGCCGGTCTTACGGCAGGCGCGATGGGGTTGCCGTACTGGATCTTCCTCAGCGCTGTCTTTCTGGCGCGGCTCGTGCGTTTTGGCATCGTGGCCTTCTTTGGCGGCGCAACGTAAACGTCAGGCGCCAATCGCACGTGCGTGCGGTTGTATCAGCGCTGCAACGCAGCGGTTAAAGGCGATCAGATCGAACGGTTTTTCGATGATCGGCACACCTGCGCTTGCCAGCATTTCGTAGATGCTGCGCGGTGGTTGCATACCGCAGACCAACAGGATCGGAATGTGTGCGGTATGTGCGGTTGTGCGCAGTTCATCGACCCACACATATCCGGCAGCATTGTGCAGCGACCAGTCGAAGATGATCAGGTCGGGTTCTCGCTGACTGAGTATGCGGTGCGCTTCGTAGATGTGGGGTGTCACGGTGACGTGGTATCCATCGATCGCCAGCACCGCTTCGAACAATCGTCCAAGGTCGTGATCTTCTTCGACCACTAGAATGTACCCACGGCACAAATCCTTCATTGCGCTCCTCCCATGCATCCGACACTAACAAATAGTGTCGCGCCCAGCCGCCCGATCAGGACGATGCAAGAAGTCGTGCGGTGCAGGGAAGACGGGTATGGCAGGCTACCGGGCGCTACATAAAGAAAACGCTGCGGAGCGTGAGAAGGATACGTAGAGAGGAAAGGAATCTAGGGGTACAAACCGCGAATGAGATTGGCATCGGCAACTCGACGCACTGCCAGGAGGTATGCCGCTAAACGGAGGGAAATGCCACGCCGATCTGCAAGATCGCATACCTGCTCGAAGGCGTTGACCATGATCTGCTCCAGGCGCTGGTTCACGTCCTGTTCGTTCCAGAAGAACGATTGCAACCCCTGGACCCACTCGAAATAACTGACAGTGACGCCGCCTGCATTTGCGAGAATATCAGGTATGACCGTAATCCCGCGCTCTTCGAGAATTGCATCTGCCTGCGGCGTTGTTGGTCCGTTCGCGCCTTCGACAATGAGCGTGGCGCGGATGCGATCTGCGTTCTGATCAGTGATCTGATTCTCCAGCGCCGCTGGAACCAGGACATCACACGGCGTTTCAAGCAGCGTTTTGTTATCGATGCGTTCAACGCCAGGAGCACTGTATCCTTCCAGCAGGCGGCGTGGATGTCGATCAACGTACCGACGCATCCCGGTGATATTCAGCCCATCACGGCACAGATATCCGCCGCTGGCGTCGCCGACTGCGATCACTTTGCATCCCAATGCCGCGATGAGCGCCGCCGCCACACTGCCGACGTTTCCGAAACCCTGGACTACCACACGCAGATCTTCCAGGCGCCGCTGCTGGCGCCGCGCCCATTCACGCACCATCAGGCTGACACCGCGACCAGTCGCTTCGTTGCGCCCCAGCGAACCGCCGACCTGCACAGGTTTGCCGGTGACGACGGCGTTGATTGTATGTCCCTGCTGCATTGAGAGAGTATCCATAAACCACGCCATGATCTGCGAATTGGTATTGACATCGGGCGCGGGGATGTCGCGTTCGCTGCCAACCACGATGGCGACTTCGGTCGCGAAGCGGCGTGTCAGACGTTCGAGTTCACCCAACGACAGCGTCGCCGGATCGCAGACCACCCCTCCTTTTGCACCACCATAGGGAATGTTGACCAGCGCGCATTTCCAGGTCATCCACATTGCCAGCGCGCGCACTTCGTCGATATCAACGCTTGGATGATACCGGATGCCGCCTTTAGTTGGCCCGCGCCCTAGGTTGTGTTGTACCCGATAACCGGTAAAGATGCGGGTCGAACCATCGTCCATCAATACCGGAAAACGGACGGTCAATTCGCGCTGTGGAACACGCAGTACCTCCCGCACATTGTCGGGCAGATCGAGCAGGGCTGCGGCGCGGTCGAACTGTTCCTGGGCGATCCGGAACGGATTGTCACGATCAGACCTCATTGTCTGCTCCTTATGTTCAAAGGGTTTGCACAACCAGAAAGAAAAGGACCTCAGGCGAGGTCCTTGCGCATGTAAATCCAGCTTCGCTGATGAAGAATGAGACCGGCGAGCCAGGAGCGGCGCGTTCGATAATCGACGAAGCCAGCGCTGGTGTAGAGGCGACGAGCAGGTGTGTTCGAAGCACTGACGTACAACCCCAGAAACTTTTTGCCGCGCTGGCGGGCTTCCTGTTCCACGTGATCGAGCAATGCGCGCGCAATGCCGTTGCGCCGGTAACGGGCGAGCACAGCCACATCGGTGATATACCCCTCGCTCCGCTCAATGGTATGATCGAGCAGCGACAGCGCGAAGATCGAACGTACTGCGCCCCATACGCCCAACACCTGATGAAACGCAATTTCTGCAGCGCCACTAGTATCGCTGGCCATATCCCAGGTGCGCAGCGAGATAGTGCCAACAACAAGCCCGTCAGAGTCTGCGACGAACATGCCGCGTAGGGCGCTGCGTCCCTGGCGACGCCAGGCTTCTGCCATTGCCTCGATACCGCGTGCTGTACCACGAACGCCGAAGGCGGCGCCGAACTTATCGGCGAACGCTTCGCAGTGCAACCGCAGGATGGGATAAATATCATCCATGCGCGCTGCTCGGATCTGCAACGGGATGGGGATCGGCATCGAAGCGCGCGAGATTGTCAGCATATTATTGACATCAGAAGTGCGAATGATGAGATATACAATGCTGCGGAGAAACGCTGTCACACAATCCACACGCAGCGGTATCACATTGTACCGTCGCCGGGCATGGTCGTCAACTGGAAGAACAGAATCGATATGCTATAATAAATCGCGGCCCTTCTTTGTTCGCTATACTGGCTCGCCATCAATTGCTGCCAAGCCGCAACTTGCAATGCCAAATGCGGCAATTCCCTGAAAAGTTAGATGAGCGTCATGCGCATTGCAATCGACGCCCGTTTAAATGCTTATCGTACCGGTGGCATTCCTCAATATACGCGCCAGTTGATGGCTGCACTTGCCCACGTTGCGGCTGACGATCAGATTATCAGTCTTCAGCATCGTGATCATTTGCGTCCGCTGGTCGTTGCGCCGAACGTTGCGCGCTATCCGCTTTTTACTCCGCCGCATCATTGCTTCGAACGCTGGATGTTGCCACTAGAAGTGCTGATCACACGGCCTGACGTTCTCCATTTCCCGGATTTCATTGCGCCTCGCTATCGGTTCTGCCCAACGGTCGTGACGATCCACGATCTCGCATTTATGCGCTATCCTGATATTCTCGACCATGCAGCCGCCGCATACTACCGGCAGGTCGGCGAAAGCGTTGCACGCGCTGATGCGGTGATTGCAGTTTCTGAAACGACCCGACAGGATATTGCGCAGTTCCTCGATCTTCCGCCTGAGCGGATCGATGTGATCTATGAAGCTGCCGCACCGATCTACACCTCGTTGTCGCTCCGTCCCGGCGAAACGCGAGTACTGGCGGGCGTTCCTCTAGCAGAGTGCTCATTTATGCTATTTGTCAGCACCCTCGAACCGCGCAAGAACCTGCCGACCCTGTTACGGGCGCTCCGGATCTGTCTCGACCGGCGACCTGATCGCGGGTATCGTCTGGTGGTTGTAGGGGCGCGTGGATGGCGCGACGATAGCATTTTCGCGACAGTGCGCGATCTGCACCTCGAAGATGCTGTGGTGTTTACAGGACGTATCGGTCAGTACGATCTGCGCTGGCTGTATAATGCGTGCCGTCTGTATGTCAATCCGTCGCTCTACGAAGGATTTGGTCTGCCATTGCTGGAAGCAATGGCGTGTGGCGCCGCCTGTCTTGCTTCGTCAAGTTCCAGCCTGCCCGAGATCGGTGGTGATGCAGTCGAGTATGTTCCAGCGCTTGATGCGGGTGCATGGGCGGATATGATCGAGGTGCTATGGGACGATCCGGATCGTCGCGCCGCGATGGGCCGACTCGCGCGTGCGCGGGCGGATCAGTTTTCGTGGCAGCGCACCGCACGTGAGACGCTGGCGGTCTATCGTCGTGTCGTCGCGCGCGCGCCGCGTCCATCACCAGTCCCCGCAGCGTTGAACGTCAATCCTTCTCTGCCTGTCTCATCGGATCGACTTGTGACGTGTATCCGCTGCGGGCAGCATCTTGTGTCGGTGCCAACTGAGGGAACAATCATTATCAGCGCGTCTCAGAAATACCAGATTGCTCCGAGAGCCTGGTTGTGCCACCATTGCGGTCATGTCGAACTGCTGGCGACACCAGCAGAAGCGCAATTTCCTGCTGACTGTGCTGATTCTATCCCGGTCATGTCGCAGCAACCGGATATTGCATCAGAGTCGTCCGATGTCGCCGTGCCTGCCGCCCCCGAAGAGCCGGTGTCGCTCTCCGAGGGGGCGCCTGATCTGCCAGTCGATCAGTTGCATGGAGATGAGACGATCCCGGCAGCGGCGCCTGAGCGTGAAACTGTGCATCCAGGCGACCAGTCGTCGGGCATGGGCACCCAAAGGCAGGAAGGCGTCGAGGGGTCGTAAGGGCGTCATATTGACTCTGGTAGAACACGGTGCGCACTCCACCGATGTTCGTTCCCTCTCTGCGCTGTGTGCCACGGAGCGCAGGCGTCCCGCCCTCGCGGGGCAGGCGGGGACGGGATAAAGATTAAGATAATGACAGCATTTCTCAGATACGTTGACCGTCGTCCGGATCCCCCGTGTCGCACGAGACGCCCGCTTCCGGTGGAGTGCAGACCGAAATTATGGAGATTGAGAAATAAATCCGGTATGCGCCCTTGCTGTGGGGCTGATGGAGATTGAGAATTAAGTCCGATATGCGCCTCTTGCCGTCGGGGTGAACCCCTCGGCTAGGCAAGGCAAAGCCCGCCTGCGCGAGCTATAACGGATTATTTATTCAGAGATCATAAGCCCTCGGCATTCCCGTGCGCCTTTGCCCCCTCATCCCCCCAACCCCCTTCTCCCACAAGGGGAGAAGGGGGAGTTTGGTCGTCCTGATGCCTGAAACGGGAGATGGTACGCAGGGGCTTTCCAAAAGATCTACCCCTGTGAGTTGTCCTCCTCTCCCCATCCAGGTTGCTGAGCACACGCTACCCCTGCGCAGGCAGGGTCCAGGGACAGGCATTCGACACCGTGATCACCATAACCGTTTCCCCCAGTGCTGTTGCGGCCGCAAATGCCGCGCGCAGCGCTTCCCATACTGACGTTTCATCACCGGCGATCAGGGTGCTCATAGCGCCCGGTTGCACATCCAATCCACGGTCGCGCCAGATCGCCAGCGCCGCATCGATAGCCGGGCTGAGATGCTGCTGGCGTAACGGGTAGATGCTGACCTGCGCGGTCAGACCGGACGGATAGGATAGTTCTTCATTCGCCATGATTTCACCCCTTCTGTTTCAGGAGAAGCACACGCATACCGGTAAAAGCGCCTAGTGGCAGGCGTGAAGAATACCACCACAGCCCGGGCAGCAGTGTGGTACGCCACGTTATCTGAAGGTTGAACGGATGCAGCACCCGGCGCACCAGGCGCTCAAGTTCGGCAGGGGTGTAGAAACGCGCAATCTGCCAGACCGGCAATCCGCTGCGTTTTCGTTGCCATGCCAGGGGATGCCAGCGGTTGAGCACACCCAGGATGATCCCATGCCGCGCCACACGCGCCGCCTCCTGCAATGCGCGTTCGGGGTGTGGCAGGAACTCCAGCGCGGTGATCAGCAGCACCCCGTCGAAGGCATTATCGGGGAACGGCAGCGCTTCCGCATCTGCGCGTACCAGGAGCACGCCGCCACGACGGGCAGCCTCGGCGATCATCGGCGCGGACAGGTCCACTCCTGCAACGCGATACCCTTCCGATGCCAGCCAGCGTGCAAAGTGACCAGTCCCGACGCCGACCTCCAGCAGACTCTGCGCCTGCGGCACCCCCGACAGCAACCATCGGATCAGGCGACGCTCGGCGATGTCGGCAGTGCGCCCGTCGGTCTCGTACCAGGTTTCATAACCGGCAACCAGTTCGGGGTTGTCGAAAGGATTGAACCAGTTTTCGGCAGTCACGACATCTCCTCTGTGGTAACGATGACCTGAATGGCAGGTGTTCACATGTCCCCTGGGAGCGAGGGCATCTTGATCTCGTAGACGCGACGAGGGCGTCCCGCCCTCGCTCCCAGGCGCGCGTGTTCCCTCAGGTGTGAACAGTTACCCTGAATGTTCGGATTGTTCACGTGGCTGCGCGACCCTGGTTGGGCGCAGGGCGCGGGATACCTCCCGCACCACCTTTCTCGAACAATGATACCAGATGCATCCTGTCGCGTCTCTTCGGCAGGCAGGGTGCGCAGCGTTGATGCCGGGTCACGGCCCGCGCACGTCGACCAACCTGTTCCGCACCATCGTCGGCACCGGGAGTGTAGCGAGCCTGAGTCACTTTCTGACTGGGGCACCATGGAGTCAGACGCGCTTCGGGCAGGGTGGTCCGGGCGCTCTCTGTGGTGGTTGGTCGTCGGGTCTGCCTGCACCGCAATTGTAGCGCCAGAAAGCGGTCGGTGAGGCAGGGGATGTGGTATTTGCCAGCAAGGGCGACCCGCTCCGGGCGCATTCTCAGCATCAAGAATCCTTTGCTGCCATTATCCGACGACCTACCGCCTGGCGGTGGTTAAGAGTGCAAAGGGGGCGGATATTCAAGTGAGTCAGGAAGACAGTCAAAAGGACATTGACAGTCCAATTGCAGTCGTGATATAAAGCATCCTGATTGTTTCCTTGATCGCACGGAGCACAGCTATTCGAAGAAGACAACCATGGCGGATCAGGTTGCTGCGGTCTGATTCTCTGCGGAGGGATAAAAAGCCGCGTCGATCTAATATGTAGTTGGGCGGCTATCGTTTCTGTAACTATCAGCATGAACGAAAGTAATTCGCATGAGCATCATCAATCCCGCTGAGTTGACACCACTGACTATTCATGAGTTCAAGCTATTTGCGCCAGCACGCGTGAACTAGGTGAATACGCTTGCTTACCTTGATACTGGCGCTAATCTCATAACCATTTCGCCAAAACTCGCCGAGAGCTTACCGCGCACAGGAACAGTAACCATTGGTAGCGCATTTGAACAGAGAGTCTTTGAAGCTGTAGAAGCCATCGAGATTGGCTTTCTCGGTTATAATCGCCGCGTGGGTGCTCGCGTGAAACCAATTTCAGATAGCGCCTTACCCTTCAACTCAGACGTAACGCTTGATGCGTCTACCATCTTCGCTCAAACATTGATTTTCGACTTTCGTCTCCTGGGCATTTTGCTCCCCAAACAAGTATCAGGCGAATTGTGGCTTGAACTGCCCACAAAGTTTGTGGAAGACACTGGTATTTGTCTGATCCAACTGGCTTCGCAAAATGCTACGGTCTCCGCTTTGTTTGATACAGGAGCAGGTCTTTCGGTGATCAACTCTGCTCACATTGAAGAGCTTGGTCTCGACCTGCAACCAGCCTTTGAGCTAGAGATTGGTGATGCTGTCGGTGCAAAAACGACGCAGACGGTGTCCCTTTGTTCTGGTCTGCGTATTGCCGATGCAGCTCTGCCACCTTTTGATTGCTTTTCCGCTGATTTACAGGCGATCGAAAAGGTTCTTGGGTGTCGCATTGACATGGTGTTTGGTGCAAATGCAATGCTCAAGAGCGGTTTCAGATGGCTATTTGACAAGCTTGCAGGCAAAGCATTTGTCGCGAGGTAACATCGCTGCCCAACCCACGCTTGCACCCGACGCCACTCCGCTGCGCTCCGCAGCGCAGGTGAAGCGCAGGACGTTGAGCAGGCGCGCCAGGGCTGCGTGCGCCGCACCCGTGCTGCACCTCTGTTGGCTTCTGCAGAGGTTGGGGCGCTACAACGCGCTCGGAACCGACAGGCGGCGCACTCGCCACACGCCGCCGAGGATCATCGGAATGCAAGCACAGCAACTGAGGAGCGCCCCTGTCCAGATTGTTGTTTGAAGCCCGATGGCTGTCGCCAGCAGACCGCCGATGATCAGCCCGCTGGGAATGCTCGACCAGCTAATCACCCGGGCCGTCGCGGTGACGCGCCCGAGCATCTGTGATGGCGTGACGCACTGGCGTATCGTCACCTGGCTGATGTTGTAGGCCACCACTGCCGCTGCCCGCACCAGATAGCCTGTGATCAGGAAGGGCAACGGCGCCAGCGGCGCTAGCGCGATCAGCAGGATGCCACCAGCGTGCAGCACCACTGCGCTCCCCACCACCGGTCCCAACCCCCAGCGCCCAACCAGGCGCCCGGTCACGGCGGCAGCGACCAGCAACCCTACGTTGCCGACGCTGAAGATCACACCGGTCAGCCCCGCGTCAAGTCCCAGCGTGCGGATGAGGTAGAACAGAAAAATGCCCTCGACCAGTGCCCAGCCAACACTCATCAGCACCGTACACCCTACCAGTGAGCGCAGCAATGGCTTGCGCCAGAAGAACACCAGCCCTTCTTTGATGTCCACGCGCAAGGGTCGGTCGGCGCGTGTCCCTGACGGCGGCATATCGGACACGGATTCCGGCGCGCGGATGCCCAGAAGCAGCAGGGCCGAGAGGAGATAGCTCAGAGCGTCGAGCAGGATCGCCAGTGGTGCGGTGAGCAGCGCAATCAACGCGCCCGCCAGCCCGGGACCGACGATGCGGGTGCCCGACTGGGCGATCTCAAGCCCGCTATTGGCCGCAACCAGTTGCGTGTCGGGTACCAGAGAGGGTACGCGCGCCTGGTATGCCGTGTCGAAAAAGGTGCTGAACACGCCCATCAGCAGCACCACTGCATAGAGCTGCCAAAGCGAAAGCCCGCCAAACAGGTAGGCGACTGGGACGGTTAGCATGACCACTGCCCGCGCCACATCGCACCAGATCAGCACCGGCTGACGGCGACCGCGGTCGATGATCGCCCCGGCGACGAACCCCAGCGCGACCACTGGTACCCAGCCGAGCATTGCCAGCACACTGGTTTGGAGCGGCGTGGCGTTCAGCATTGTGACAGCGAGGAACGGCAAACCGAGGAAGGTGATCTGTGTGCCAAGCTGGCTGATGACAGTGGCGCCCCAGAGATACAAAAAATCACGATTGGCCCAAACCGACCGTTCCCGCACTGTGTCGGAAAGAAGCTTCATTAGCACAACAATGCAGAAGGCGCTCAAAGGGCGGACCTGTGAGCGCCTTCCCTCAACTGTCGACGCTCAAGCTCTAAGCGGTAGACAGCATTCCAGCATCTGTCACACACATATGCTTCCGTTCCATCCAGCATACAGCGAATGCGGATTGGCTCGGCAAACCCGGCGATGAACGTTTCTGCAAAGCGAGCATAACCTCTAAACGCTCGATATCGAAGTACGACGTTCAACAGACGCTGGTAAGGGCAATGACGAAGATTCTCCACACAGTACATCAAACCATTATTCAGGAGCAAGGGAGAAAGGTCCTGAGTTCACGGGAAGATTTTCCTGGTGCGCTGGTCGGCTGACACTGCACATTGCCCCAAACACGGCACGTTGCAACTGCGAACGGCGCCAGCCTCTGCACACCCCGGACGTGCGCATAACGGGACAACCATACCACAAATGGTCATCCCAGCCCGGCGCCGCACGAACCCGGAACCACGGATGCACTTCCCAACATGGCACGCCCGGAACTGACAAGCCAAAGTGTCACGATGCGCCGGAGTCGTTCCGCTCCCTTCTAGTCGGCCCTCATCATGCCCGGTCGCTCAACACCGCATGCAGCCGACGCGCGGTCTCAGGGTGATCTGGAACGTTGTGCGTGTGCCGACCGCCCGTGCGTTGCCGGGCACTCTTCCACGCACGGCTGATGCCTGCCGTTGGGCCGCCGGGAAGCGCCTGTTGCACTCCGTGGTTCTGCCGGTAATCGGTGTAGTCCTCCGCCGGCCCTAACCGTGCGCCGCAGCCCGTATCGCCCATCGCACTGGGAAGCGGCGCGCCACGTATGTCTCCCGCTGCGCCCGACAACTACTCGTCTTTATGGTCTTTGGAATAGTTACTCCGCCTTCGGCGGCATGGCTAAGCCCGACACCGTCGGGCGGGGCAGAAGAAACACGGTATAATCTGAAGAAACGATGAGGGAGACTGCTTATGAACTGGCGAGATTACATTATTAACGAGAGTCTGCGTTCTTGAGGGCATTGAGCATCTGATGCCACTGCTTTCCGGTAAGCCGCTTGAACACCTTCTATGGATTGTTGAAGAGACACGGGTAAGAATCAGGCGCCAGCCAGATATGCGCTGGCTCATCAGATGATTTCCTCCAGCGAACAGGCTTGTCTTTCTCACCTTCTCCGGCTATACTGCACCTGTGCGATTTGAGTGGGATGAGCGGAAGAACCAGACCAACATTCGCAGGCATGGCTTCAGTTTTGCCGATGCCTGGGAAATCTTTGAGGCGCCCATGCTCATCGATCTGGATGATCGACTCGACTATGGCGAAGATCGCTGGATTGGAATTGGTCGGTTACGATCCCGAATCGTCGTGGTCGTGTACACTGAACCAGATAGCGAGACGATCCGAATCATCTCACTACGAAAGGCCTTGAGTCATGAGCGACAAGCATTTGAACAAACCTTCGGAAACTGACTGGGTGCGCATCGACGCGATGACCGACGATGAAATCGACACCTCGGATATTCCGCCGTTAACCGAGGAGTTCTTCAAACGAGCAACGGTGCGGCTGCCCAGGCACACGGTCACGGTGACGATCCGGGTTGACCCGGATGTCCTGGCATGGTTCAAAGCCCAGGGTGAAGACTACGAACAACGGATGCAGGCCGCTCTCCGCATCTATGCAGAGGCGCACAAGGACCTCCAGCGCTAACCCGACCGTGTTGCCCAACCCGCAGCTGGAGAAAAAGGTACGATATAATCCAAAGGAACGATGGTTCAGGGAGACTGCTTATGAACTGGCGAGATTACATTGTTGTTGATCCAGGCGTTTGTCATGGGAAAGCCTGTATCAAAGGCACACGCATTCCGGTTTCGGTCATCCTCGACAATCTGGCTGCAGGTCTCTCGCTGGATGAGGTTTTGCGCAGTTATCCATCGTTGGATCGGGAAGCGGTGCAGGCCGCTCTTTTATACGCTGCTGAGTTAGCCCGCGAGCGGGTGGTCGCCATCCCTGTATAGACAACGCGATGATGTTCAAGATTGACGAGAATCTGCCGGTCGAGGCAGCCAATGTGTTGCAACAGGCTGGCTATGATGCCATGACAGTGTTTGATCAACACCTGGAAGGTTCATTCGATGCCGATATTGCTTCTGTTTGCCAGAAGGAGGGGCGTGTCCTGATCACCCTGGACACGGATTTCGCTGACATTCGTGCATATCCGCCACCACAGTTTCCTGGCTTGATAGTTTTACGTTTGCACCGGCAGGATAAACGCCATGTTCTTGAGGTCATTGAGCATCTGATACCACTGCTTTCCAGTGAGCCGCTTGAACACCTTCTATGGATTGTTGAAGAGACGCGTGTAAGGATCAGGAGCTAGCCAGATATGTGCTGGCTCATCAGATGATTTCCCCCAGTGAACGGGCTTGTCTTTCTCACCTTCTCCGGCTATACTGCACCTGTGCGATTTGAGTGGGATGAGCGGAAGAACCAGACCAACACCTGATTGGGCGCGCATCGACGCGATGACCGACGATGAAATCGACACCTCGGATATTCCGCCGTTAACCGAGGAGTTCTTCAAACGAGCAACGGTGCGGCTCCCCAGGCACACGGTCACGGTGACGATCCAGGGTGACCCGGATGTCCTGGCATGGTTCAAAGCGCAGGGTGAAGACTACGAATAACGGATGCAGGCCGCTCTCCGCATCTATGCAGAGGCGCACAAGGACCCCCAGCGCTAACCTGACCGTGTCGCCCAACAAGCAGCTGGGGAAAAGTCGAGATCATTGAGATTGCATCAGCACCCGGCAGGCGCTGGGCGAGAACCTCTGCGTGGCAAGCCGATTCGCTATCTTGCGCCATACGAGAACGTTGCAGAAAATGATAGGAATATGTGAATTGGGTAAAGTCGCCCAACCCACGCTTGCACCCGACGCCACTCCGCTGCGCTTCGCAGCGCAGGTGAAGCGCAGGACATTGGGCAGGCGCGCCAGGGCTGTGTGCGCCGCACCCGTGCTGCACCCCTGTTGGCTTCTGCAGAGGTTAGGGTGCTACAATGCGCTCAGAACAGACAGGCGGCGCACTCGCCGCACACCGCCGAGGATCATCTCTCGTGTTACAATAAGGCGGTGGTTGTGCGCAGAGAGGAGCATAGCGGTTGCCGGGGGTCATGATACATCTCCGCGCATTGGGGCGGATTATACGGAATCTGTATAAGACGCCCCGGAGGGGGAGAAAAGCGGAATCCGTATAATCAATAGTTAGCCCGCCGCTTTCACATCTCATTCCGAATATAAGCAGAACGCATGTTCTTCTGACATCCTGTGCTACAATCAAGTGACATAGTGGTAGAGCTGCTGTCTCTGTTCAAACGACTTGCGCAGGAGAGTTATCCGTGAGCGATCCTCTACTGAACAAGCTCCTAGAAAATGAACTCGGCCATGATGAGAAACCTATTTTGGAGTCTCAAAAGCAGAGCTTTGCCTTTCAAGTAGAGTGTCTGAAAATGGAGATAGATATTCTTGAAAGAAGCATATCAAGAAGGGAAACAATTACACAGAGCATCAAGAACTTTGCCATCGTTAGTTGGGGCGCAGCACTAACAGTTATGATTGGACAAGGTGACCTGAGAAAATATGTCATTATTACCGCTATTCTGCCAGTTATGTTCTGGTTAGTGGATGCTTGGTGGTTCTATTTGTATCGAGGTGACTCTTTCAGATTTCGCAAAATAAAAGAGTTCGTAAACAGTCCCGACTTAGAACTATCATACAGACATCAACGATTGGTAAACTTTACGGCACTCGATACGTCTGGAAAACAATACGAAAACACAAAGGAATACAAGAAATTCGTGAATTTCAGAAAGATTCTCTTCTTTAAAGAGATGCTACTTTTATACGGGGGTTTAATTACTTTTAGTCTGATAATTGGCATAATTTCTCTACTAATCTTCTGATATACAAGCTAAAAACACGGAAGTAGCCAAAACTACGATCTGCAACGAGCCGCGGCGGGCTAACAAGCGCGTGCAGCCGACCGGCTAGATCGGGGCGATTTTGGCAATAGGAAACAGCAAAACAGCTTTCCCGATCTATGAATGTCGTACATCCCAGCTGGCGGCTGACGCGCGGGCCGTTAGCCCGCCTTGTCTCAACTACCACAGGTAAGCATAATCAATCGTGTGGGACATATGAAAGGACTGAAAGAGAGGCTTTAACGATGACATCTACAGCCATTGCGACAGTGATAAAAATGCTGGATTCCTTGCCCGAAACGGTGTAGACCAGGTGGTGGAACATCTGCGCGAGTATCTCGCAGACCTACAAGACGAACTGGAGTGGGATAGCTTGTTCAAGCGAACACAACCGCAACTCGTGGCGGTTGCACGCCGCGCTAAGCAGGAAATTGCTGAAGGGCGCGCGCGACCGCTGGATTATGATCAAGTATGAAATCGGCCACCTCGCCATCTTTTTGGACGGCCTATGTGTCCCTTGAGGAAGACATCAAGCGTAGCGCCAGGAAAGTCTTTTGTGGGCGCAGAGTCCTTTTCATCCTTCTCTGCATTTTAAGTGCATCAATCGTGAAGAGAATGTCTGGTCTGTGAGAGTCACACGCGGCTATCGTGCTTTGGGTATTCTTGAGGGTGATACT
>Ga0272447_1000095_pt1 | contig 62774 bp, 54 predicted proteins | sample YNPCB0133_FD_194589 | JGI IMG/M metagenome (GOLD analysis project Ga0272447, IMG submission 194589) | Hot spring microbial mat communities from Yellowstone National Park, WY, United States - YNP-CB-013-3 | ecosystem: Environmental > Aquatic > Thermal springs > Hot (42-90C) > Sediment | place...
TGTGCGCGCCAGGCATGCGCTGGTCGCGCGCTGGCTTAGAGAACATGCTGCCCTTGCGTGCTGCACTCATGAGCGGAACCTTCGACCAACTGTGGCCACGCATCTGCCCCCGTCTGTGAATGCACCCGACCGCGCCAGGGCGCGCAGGAGCGGGTGCGTTCACCAATCGGGGCAACACAGCGTGCCTTCTGGGCAGCGACAGAGGATGCTGTGCCTTTAGATTCTTCGCTTCTCCGCACCTCTGCGTGAGATTGACATTCCTCCCAACGGTGAACGCACCCGCAGGAGCAGGATGCGTTCACGGTGGGGACGGAGCATCCCCTTTCGTAATGCAGGACGCTCGACCGAAGCGCTATAGGGCCACATCGGCCTGAGCAGACGCAGCTGCTCTTTGCTCCGCTTGGCACGACGGCGTGTGCCCCCTTCGTAAAGCAAGGAAGGGAGAGAAGGTGTGCGAGATAAAGGAGATAGCTTATTGGTGAAGATCCCCGACGCTGGTTTGCAGCACGCGGATCGGCGTAAGGGGGCGAATCTGATATGCACGACAGCCAGCCGGCACAACGAGCGATTCATACTGGCTCAGTTCCACGGCCTGGCCGAGGCACTCGACGACTGCTTCGCCCTGGGCAATCGTCAGCGTGTGAAAGCTGCGCCCCTCGGTATCCAGAGCCAGGGTCTCTGTGCGTGACGCCAATAGGTTGAACGTGAAGAAAGGGCAAGTAACCAGGCGCTGGGCATCGGTATCCAGCATCGGGCGCAGCGGCTGTGGGACGCTCCTCGCCTCTGGATCGGCCACAGCGATGGCTTGCTGAATATGCAATGGCCGGCCAGCGCTGGCCGGTCGATCCCAGTCCCACACCCGATAGGTCAGGTCCGAGGTCTGTTGCACTTCATAGATCAGCAACCCTGGACCAAGTGCGTGAAGCGTTCCAGCAGGGATAAAGATCGTGTCTCCTGCGCGCACCGACCACTCCTGTAGTACGTCCAGAAGATTCCCGTTCTGAATGGCTTGGACAAAGGCTTCTGGGGAAACGCTCTGCTTGACGCCGGCCAGCAAGCGTGCGCCTGGGGCTGCTTCGAGCACATGCCATGCCTCAGTCTTGCCGAAGTGTCCTGGACCTTCCAAGGCGATAGCATGCGCGTCGTTTGGGTGCACCTGTACCGAAAGCCAATCCTGACAGTCCAGTAACTTGATCAACAGTGGAAATCGCGTTCCCGTGCGCGCAACCGCAGCTTCGCCCAGCAGCTCGGCCCCTAGTTCGGCTGCTAACGCGCCCAACGTGCGCCCGGCATAACGGCCTTCGGCAATCTGGTTGTGTTCATACACAACCCATGCCTCGCCGATCGGCTGATCAGCGTCTGGTTTCAAGCGTCGGCCGCCCCACACACGAGGTTGATAAATAGGAATTAAGCGCAGTAGCTCGCACATCACCTTTGCCAACTCACGAGTGCATAGTCTAGCGGCTCAGCGGCATAGCCCATCCCTTTTGGCCTGCCGCGCAGCACTTTGTATCGCTCACCCGGCGCTACAGGCGCAGACGAGAGGTCAATGTATGGCACCATCAACTTCTCGCTGAAGTTAAAGACTAATGCGATCAATTCGGTATCCGACCAGCGCCAAAAGCCCAGGCAGGCATCGCAATCATCAATGCGCTCCATGAGGCGAAATTGTGTGCTGCGCAAAGCTGAGTGCTCGCGGCGCAGACGGCCCAGCTCGCGGTAGTGATTCAGCAGCGAGTTGCGATCCGACTCCTGCTCTTCGACGGAGACGCTGTCCCTTGGCCGATTGTTACGGTTGGCTGGCTTGAACCAGGTCGCCATCCCTGGCCCTTGCTCATCGGCATACCAGTCCATCGGCTCGCGGCGGAACTCGTCGTAGATCGGCCCAGGGCCTTTCACCCCGCGCATGCCGATTTCTTCGCCGTAGTAGATGATTGGAATCCCTGGGGTGAGCATGGTGAGTGCGGCTGCCAGGCGCATACGCCTAATGTCGCCTTTCACCGCTGAGGCGATCCGGTTGGTGTCGTGATTAGATGCGAAGCGCACGAGCTGCGCCCCGCGCGGATATAGGTCAAGCATGGCGCGATAGGCCGGCTGAAGCAAGATCGGATCAGCCGCCCCGTTCAATACGCCTTTCCCCACTGCACTCTCTCCGCCGGAAAGGCGCAGATACCAGGGAAAGTCGAACAAGGCATCGAAGCCTTCCTCAAAATATCCGCGCAGCACCGATGGTTCGCTGTCCCATACCTCGCCTAAGAGGACAGCCTCGGGATACTGCTCCTTCACGGTTGCCCGCAGCTCGCGCCAGAACCAGTATTCCACGCCGCGCGCATAGTCAGCGCGCAGCCCGTCAACTCCTAACGACAGCCAGAACAGCGCAGCATCAATGAGATAAGCGTTGACTGCTGGGTTGGTGTGATCCCACTCTGGCAGGTCGGCGACGCCGAAGAACGAGGTATACGAGAGGTTGTTCGCGTCCTTAAAGTTAAACCATTTGGTGTAAGGCGATTTAGGGTTGCCGTAAGCATCTTGAAAGAAGGGATGCCCACGCGAGGCATGATTGGCGACGAAGTCCACGATCAGGCGCATACCGCGCCGCTTCATCTCCGCAAGCAATCGCTTGAAGTCTTCGAGGCTGCCCAGCTCTGGATTCACCGCTTTATAGTCCACCACGTCGTAGCCGTGATACGTGAGCGATGGGTAGTGTGGGTTCAGCCAGATGGTATCCACCCCAAGCGACTGAATGTAGTCGAGCTTTTGTCGAACACCTTCCAAGTCGCCGATGCCGTCGCCATTGGTGTCGTAGAAGCTGCGAACGAAGATTTGGTAGAGCGTGGCTTCGTTGAACCACGCCGGCGATGAAATGACTGCACGCCGATCAGGTGCCGGCGAGCGTGTTGGGAGAGCGGTGGACGTGAGGGGCGTTGACGTCTTTGCGGCGGGTGAGGGCGTTGCCGTTCCAGCACAGGCACTGACTGCTAATGCGCTGACGACGGCGGCGAGAACCCAAGTACGGCAACGCATCACGCGCTCCTCAGCACAAAGATGGCCGGCCATAGCCCTCCCAAGTTTACGCGCAGCACGCGCTCGCATCGCCAGACATCGGCCATCTGGGCGACCAGGCCTTGCATGAGGCGCACCTCGGCCGTGATCACCACAAACCGCGCGCCCGTTTTGGCCACTCGCCGCGCCTCTCGCATGATTTGGGGGTAGAGCGTCAAGTTCTCGGCGTGTGAGCCGACCTGACTTCCAAAGGGCAAATCCGCGACGATCGCATCCACGCTGGCATCGGGCAGCGGCAAGCAGCGCGCATCCCAGGGATAAAGCTCAAAAATGTTGCTCCGACCGCGCAGATAAGCGGCGATGTTCCGTCGCGCGCAGTTCAATGCGTGCGGGTGAACATCGCAGCCGATCAGCCGGCGGGCTGCCCCGACCAGCGCGCGTTCGATGAGCAGCGTGCCTGACCCACAGCACAGGTTGAGATAGACGTCATCCGAACACGGCTGGGTCAGCGTCACCATGACATGAGCGACTGTGGCTTGCAGCGCTCCATCTACGTTGCAAACGCGCCATTCACGGGTAGCCAACGGCCTGGGCGAGATGCGCACCAGCACATCCCAGCCATTGCCAAGGGGTGAAGGGCGAATGCGGATGAGCAAATCGCCCGACTCGTCCACGGGCTGCAAACCGGTGTGTGTCGCCATGGCGTCTCTGAGACGAGACATCACCGGCGTATGCGCGCCGGCTGCTGCCAGCATGAACGTGCGGTAAGTCTTCGGTGGATACAAGGATAAGACGGCGTCCACCTGCGTCAGCAAGCAGCGCTGATGCTGGTCGGCAAGCAGCGCCTTGGGGCGTGGCACATCGAAGCGCAACAGACGATAGACGCTCAAGACCGCCTTCAAGTCCAAAAAAGGGGCAAGCCGAGCAGCGGAGAAGTTCAACACGCCTTGGCGCATCGTGCGCACGTGCTGGCCGCCCCGCTGAACGATCTCAGCGCTCGCAAATGGTTCTAATCCCGCGATGACGTCTGCCTCGCAAGGCTGAGCCGTCACGGCGTCTTCTGGGCGGTGCGCCCGCTGGCGCGGGCCGTTCGGATCGGTAAGCCGGCGTAGAACTGGCGCAGGGTGGGCAGGTATTCGGTGATGTCATATCCAGCCCAGTTGCCGCGGTCACTCGCTTGGAAGATCGCGCCGCCGATGATTGGCGATGGATACACTTTGCCATCTATCACCAGCGGCATGCTTTGCACGCGTATGTACTTGTCACACCAATCAGCGAACTTCTGTTGGCTGTAGCCATGGGCTTTGAAGCCACCAACGCCCGCCTGGTCTAGTCCGCACTCGGAACAGTAGATGGCGCGCACTTTTGGATCAAAGCTGCAGTGGGTGAACGGGAACTCCCAGCGTCGCTCAAACCACTTCCACTCGTTGGGCCGGTTAATGTGGTCGGGGTTGGGCGAGTAGAGGTGCATATCGAAGGCAATCAAGCCGCTGTTATACGCTGGTGCATAGAGCTCGCGGATGATTTGGCACGTCTCTGGATTAGTGAAGTCGGGCGTGCCCATCGAGAACGTGCCAGCAGCGTAAGTTGCGCCGCTGCCCTGCTTGATTCGCCGCGCAACTTCGATGTCAATTTGCGCCCGCCGGCGCAGGTCCTCGCCATCTTGCCCCAGTTGATCTGCCTCGTTTAGGCCGATATAGATAAGCTCTCGGTGTTTTGCGCCTTCCAGGCCGTTGATGATTTGCTCTACGCTAGGCACAACACCATGTGGAAAGAAGCGCCGTGCCATGACCACTGCGTCAGGGTAAGCGCGCTTAAGCTCGCTGGCGCCGGCGAAGTTATCCATGCACAGGAAGAACCGACAGCCGTTCTTTGCCTCCTCAAAGGCAACGTCGCTGTTGCTCATGGCATGAATGCCCAGCTTGAATTGTTGGGCCGGGTCTATGTCGTCACCAGGCGGTGAGCTTTCAAACTCTAGCCAGGTCGTGGACACGTAAGCAGCAACCGGCAGATCGCTCTCGCGCGGTCCGTAACGCAGCAGGTGACCGCTGGCTTGGAGAGGGATGGCTGCCCAACCGTCGCGCACGGCGAGCACGTTGACCTTTGCCCCTTTGGGCAACATGCCGACGATAGCGCCGTCCATTCCGGGCTTGAGTCGAACATTGAGCAAGCTGGCGGTCACAACTGCTTTCATCCGGGGCTCCTTGTGGCCTTTCGATGGAGTGCCATTCGATGTTCAGAGGGCAGAAGTAAGGAGCGGGCAGCGGGACTCGAACCCGCGGTCTCCTGCTTGGAAGGCAGGCGCTGTGCCACCTCAGCTATACCCGCGATCTGTCTTATTATAAGGCATCTGGCTAGGCGCGTAAGAGGCCGAGCGCGTTCACAACCGAAGACAGACCTGTGGCTGGTCTGGCCTGCGAGGGTCAAGGCGCAGCGGGCGGAGAACGCGGTGCGCCCCGTCATCGCCGAACGCGCTCGCGCCCGCGAGTCCTTTCTTGCGCGCCGCCGCAACAGCAATGGTTGCCGCTTCCACGCCCGCGCGCCAGTCGTGGCTGCGCAGACGACTGCCGATCCTAGGCTGGCTGCCGGCCTATCGGTGGGCTTATCTGCCCGCCGACCTGATCGCTGGCCTGACGCTGGGCGTGATCGCCATCCCGCAGAGCATGGCCTACGCGCTGTTGGCGAACTTGCCACCCCAGGCCGGCTTGTACGCGGCGATGGTGACGCCAATCGCTTACGCTGTGTTTGGCACCAGCCGCGCGCTGTCGGTCGGACCGATGGCGGTGGTCGCCCTGCTCACCGGCAACCTGGTCACCCAGTTCGCCGCGCCCCAAAGCCCCCAAGCCGTGCAGATCGCGCTGTGCGCGGCCCTGCTCGTGGGCGCAATACAGGTCGTCTTGGGGGCTTTGCGCATGGGTTTCGTGGTGAACTTCCTCAGCTATCCGGTGCTCTCCGGCTTCACCACTGCAGCCGTGATCGTCATCGTCCTGAGCCAGGCGAAATACCTGCTGGGAGTCTCGCTCACCGGGCCAGCCCCTCCGCTGTTCGAGGCCATTCATCTGGTCGAGGCGCTGCCCAGGGCGAATCCTGTCGCCCTCGCCATGGGCGGCGCGAGTATCGCCGTCATGCTGGTGTTCAACCGCCGCGTGGGGCGATGGTTGACGCGCGCGGGCAGCGCTGAGGTCGTCGCCGGCTTGGTGGCGCGCACCGGCGGGCTGGTGGTCGTGAGCATAGGCACCTTGCTAACCTGGCTGCTTCGATTAGACGAGGCCGCCGGCCTGCAGATCGTCGGTCAGGTGCCGACTGGGCTGCCGCCGCTTAGCACGCCGTTTGTGCCCACGGACGCGCTGGGGGCGATCGCGCCTTCGCTCCTGATCATCACCGCAATCAGCTACGTGGTCAGCGTCTCCATTGCCAAGTCGCTCGCCAGCCGGCAGCGCGAGAAGGTGGACGCGGATCAGGAGTTGATCGCCCTGGGTGCAGCTAACATCGCCGCAGCGCTCACCAGTGGCCTGCCGGTCAGCGGGTCATTCGCCCGCTCAGCCGTGAACGTCGCCTCCGGCGCGGTCACGCAGCTCTCCTCGCTCTTTGCTGCGCTGGTGATCGCGTGTGTGCTGCTCCTCTTCACACCGCTCCTCTACTATCTGCCGCAGACTGTGCTGGCGGCCACGATTGTGGCCACGGTGATCAGCTTGCCCGACCTCGAGCTCATCCGCCGGGCTTGGCGCTACAGCCGAGCAGACTGGCTTACGCTGATGGTGACACTGGTCGGCGCGCTGCTGTTGAGCGTTGAGGCCGGGCTGCTCTTAGGCGTTCTCTTCGCGCTGGCTGTGCACCTGTGGATCACCTCGCGCCCGCACATCACAGTGATCGGCCGGTTGGAGGGCACAGAGACATACAAAAGCGTCGAGCGCTATACGGTGAAAACTTGCCCTCATGTCGTTGCGTTGCGCATAGACGAGAGCTTGTACTTCGCCACGGCCAGCGCGCTAGAAGATGCGCTGCTCAACGCCGCCCTGGACCACCCGCAGGCAACCCACATCGTGCTCGATTGCAGCGCCGTCAATCGCATTGATCTCAGCGCGCTCTCGACGCTGGAGATGGTGGATCACCAGCTCAAGGCGATCCAGGTCACGCTGGTGCTGGCCTCGGTGAAAGGGCCGATCTACCGCCAGTTGCTGAAGTCGGGCTTCGTGGCGCGCTTCGGCCCGGAGCGGTTCTACCTCTCCACGCACGCAGCGATGCAGGCGCTTGGATGTCGGTGAGCGCGCTTCACGCGCCACCGACGAAGCCCAGCCCGTCGCCATTTTGCCGTCATCACACCCAGCCCAGCGCGCGAGCGAACAGTCCGCCCAGCAGCGCCGCCAACAGGCAGCCACCCAGCAGCACGTTGGTGTTCAGCCGGCGGTAGCGCAACAACCACCATAGCCCTAGCGTCACTGTAAGGGGGAGCAAGCCGGGCACAAGCGCGTCAAACAACCGCGTCTGCACAGCCAGCGAGGCAGCGCCGATCTGCAAGCTGCCGTTGCCGGGCAGGGCGAGCGGCACCAGCGACGTGACCAGCCCGCCCAGCACGAAGCTGCCCAGGCGCGTGGCGCCGAACAGCGCCGGCTGCAGCCAATTGTTGCGCTGCGCCCAATCGCCAAAGCGGTGCATCCATTGGTAGCCCAGGCGAAAGCTGACGACGCCGACCAGGAGCACAAGCGCCGATTGAACGAAGATAAATAGCAGCGGGCCGAGCAGGCTGCCCTGGTTAGCCAGAGCCGTGCCAAGCGCTACGCCGACCGAGGCCAGACCGCCCGTCATCAACGTCGCGCCGAGCGCGTCCAGGCTGACCATCAGGCCGGTGCGCGCCCCGACGACCTCGGCGTCGCTGATCGCCTCTCCATTGGCGCGGCGCTCTTCCAGCGCGATGATCGCGCCCAGCAAGGCCGAGCCAAACGTCCACTCGCTGTTGAAGAGATGGAGCGCGCGCCGTAGGAGGACGACGCGCTCGCTGGCCGTCTGGCACAACTGTTTCACAATGGGCAGCAGCGCCGCGGCAAACCCCATGTTCTGGAACCGCTCAAAGTTCAGGCCGGCGTTGTGAAAGAACATCCACAGCACGAAGGAGGATTGAAGCTCCGCCTCGCTCAGCCGGCGGGCCGGTTGGTTTTGCTCGGAGGACCGTGCGTCCGCCGGAAGCGCGTCGGCATCAGCGCTGGCTTGTCGGCGCGCAAGGAAGGCGTGGATGATGGCGACGCTGCCGCCCAGCAACGTGCTGCCGATAACGCCCAGATGAGGGCTGCTCAGCCAGCCGAGCAGAAAATAGGCGACGCTGCTCCCCTGCATAATTAAGCGCAGCCCGAGCGCGATCCCCAGCGCCGCCAGGGCATAGCGAGACCAGTCCATCGCCAATTGCAGCCAGGGCGGGATGGTGGCAGCGAGCCTGGCGAGCGCCGGAGCGTCGAGCAATAGGATGAACAGCGCCGGCGCGAACGACGTGAGCACCAGCCATAGTTGAGTCGGGACGACGTTCAGCAACGCCACGCTGCTCGCATCGCCGCGGTCAGCGAATAGGTCGGCCCAGTGCGCGATCACCGTGTTGAACAAGCCCTGGACAAAGCTCAACACGATGCTGAAGACCACCAGCGCGCCAAACAAAGCCGCCGTCGCCGGCGCATCGGGGCGCAGGCCGCTGAGCAGCATGAGCGGGACGCCGACATAGCCGACCAGCGCAACATCTGGCCCGATCGGCACGCGCAGTTGGCTAAGCGCAAGCGTGCCAAGGTTAAAAGCGCCGCCGATCTGTGCCCCTCGCAGCGGGTCGCCGAGCAACGCGCCGGCGATCGTGCCCGCCACCAATGGCTGCGCGAACACATAACCGCCCAGGCCGGCGTTAAACGAGGAGCGGGCGAAGGCGTAGAAGAGCGCGATAAGCGCGGCTTGCAAGACGCTCATGAATCACTTGCGCTTGGCTGTGCGCGCCTTGCTTTTGGCGACGGTCGCCTTCGCCTTCTTGGCTGTTCCCTTGCTCTTGGCAGCGCGCGTTTTGTTCTTTGCGCGCTGCGCGGCCGTTGGCTTCTTGGCACGTTGCCGGCTCGCAGACGTTTGCTGCTTGGCCGATTGGCCGGCGCGCCGCTTTGCGATGAGCCGATCGTAGGTGGCCAGCGCGTTGGCCGTGTGCAACTGCAAAGCGACGCCGCCCAGCAAGACGCGAGAAAGTCCGCACTGCTCGATGGTGATAGCGCGCACGTCATCTCTGCTGCCGCCGCTCTCGATGAGCTTTTGAACCTTATTGTGCAGGCTATCTATGTAGCCGATCTGACGGCGCAGCGACTCCTTGATCTCCCCCCGCAAAATGATCTCGCCATGGCCCTGGATGATGCTCTCCAGAGAGAGGCTGCTGATCTTCTCCAAGGATTGTTTGAGCTGCTCCGGATCGCCGTTGACGATGCTGGGGATGCCCATCACCGTATCGCCGGCGAAGAGCAGGCGCTCTTCGTGCAAAAGCACGGAGAGGCAATCGGCCGTGTGGCCAGGGGTGTGAAAGATCTCCAGTGTCTTGCCGGGCAAACGCAGCATCAGGCTGCCTGTAGAGAAGGTAAACGTGGGCAGCCTGAGCTTAACCGGCGCAAGCTCAGGCGACTGCTCTTTTGCCTTCTCCAAGGCGGCAAAGCCACGCTCGCGCAGGATCTCCCGCGTCATGTCGTGGGCGATGATCTCCGCTTTTGGGAATAAGAAGGCGCCATAGACATGGTCGGCCTCGTGGCCGGTGTAAATGATGAAGCGCACACCATCGGGACAGCGCTTGCGCGCGAGCAACGCGATCTGGAGCGTCTCGTCAGGGAAGGGCAGCGTATCTATGAGGATGCCGCTGCCGCCGGAGATAATTAAGCTGGCTGTGACTTGGGCATAGCGCTCGCTGGTGAAGATGTAAACGTCCTCTGAAGCGCGTTCGCAGTGCATGAGGCCAGAATACCTAAGCTGCCGATGCTGCGCAAGTTTTTTTACATAAAGGCTAAACCACGAGCTGGCCGTAGCGGGTGGGCTGGCGCTGGTCCAGCAAAGGAAACAAGCGGCGCCAAAGGGCCATGACGGCGAAGTCCAGCTCCGCGACGATCACTGCCGGGCGGCGACGCGGCGCGCGCGCCAACAGCCGACCCAGCGGATCGCAAATAAAAGACGATCCATAAAAATCAACTACTCCTTCGTTGCCAGTGCGATTGACTGCCGCTATAAAAATGCCATTGGCTATCGCATGGCCGCGCATCACCGTTTGCCAGCACGGCTGGGTGTCAAGGTCAGGACAATCGGGTTCAGAGCCAATGGCGGTTGGATAGACGATCAGCTCAGCGCCCTTGAGGGCGTAAATGCGGGCCAGCTCGGGAAACCACTGGTCGTAGCAGGTTGGGATGGCCAAACGGACACATCCGAGGTCATGGACGGGATAATCTGAGTCGCCTGGTTCAAAGTAGTAATCCTCGTGATACCCGCTGCCGCTGGGGATGTGTTGTTTGCGCGTGTAGCCGACCAAGTGGCCGCGGGGATCGAAGATCACCGCCGTGTTGAAATAGCGCCCATCCGCCCGCTCGAAGAGTGAGCCGACGACGTATGCCCCGGCCTCGACGGCCAGCGCACGGCAAAGCGCGCTGGTTGGGCCATCGCCGATCGGCTTCTGCTAGGGCAAAGTGAGTTGGGTCTTTCGCATCGGCGAAGTAGCGGTGCAAAGTCAGCTCCTGTAAGCAGATGACCTGCGCGCCGCGCTGGGCAGCGGCAAGCACTCCTTGCCGCAAAGCGCGCGCGTGATCCAGCGGGTCGGGACGCCAACGTTGTTGGACTAAGCCGATGCGCACCCGACGTGCGGGCGGGGTGGGGATGGGCGCGCAGCGATCCGGCGTTGCCATGAAAAGTTATTGTAGCCGTAGGACGGCCAAGGGCATGGGGGGATTTGCCAACGAGCGCAACTGCGCGCGGACCGCCGACCGACGAGGGTGTAGAGCATGGACGCCGGCATGTTGTCGCCCATCCAGGCCTGCCCAATGCACGCCGCGGTGTAATTCCCCGGAAGGGGGAATAGGCAAAGCCGGCTATGCAGTGCCGAACGTTAAGCCAAGTTGGTTGAGCCACTTGCGGTAGGCGATCGCCGTCCGGTCGCTCTTCAGATGCAGCTCGGCCTGGAGATCGAGCGGCAAAAGCTCGGGCCGCTGCGATTGCACAATCGGGGCGTCCTGGGCGAAGATCCGATCCTGGAAGGCGATGAAGTCTTCGGCTGGGGTCTCGTGACCGTAGTTCATCGCCATCCACATCCAAGCCGTGCTGTCAACCAGGTCGTGGGGAGTGACGACGAGCAAAATGGCCAGGCGCTGGGCGGATTCCTTGAGCAGATACGCGGTCAGCGGGCGCATGGCACGATAGACGTACGAGACGTAATCACCCTGGCCGGTGCCGTAGGGATCGGGCTGGAATACGCGCACCCCCTGCGCGATCACGCCTTCCGGCGTGATCTCAGCGTGGTAATCCTCTATCTCCGGGCGCGCGCGGTCGCCCAGGATGCCTTCATGCACAAACGGGAAGTGCCCCACGTCCAGGAAGTTCTCGATGATGCGCGGGCCGCTGGCTTTGACGCGATACGGGCCGCATCGCACTTTGCGATAGGCTGGGTCGTCCCATTCAGCAAAAACAGGCGGGTCGCTTTGCGGCTGACCGAGCGAGGCCCACACCAGCCCATACTTCACCTGAGCGCGATAGGTTTTGGCGCGCGCCTTCTCCGGCGGTGGCTGGCCTGGATGCGCGGGGATGTGAACGCAGCGTCCATCTGAGCCGTAGCGCCAGCCGTGATAGGGGCAGGCCAGCGTCTGGCCATCGGTCGTGCCGAGCGACAAGCGCACCCCGCGATGGATGCATAGGTCTTGCCAGACCATGACCTGTTCGCCGCAGCGCCATATCACGATGTCCTCCCCCAATAGCCGCGAGCCGAGCACTGGCTGTGTGGCGAGTTGCTCCACGGAGGCAACTGGATGCCAGTCATTCACGAGCACCGGATCCTGGATCATGGTGTGATTGTAGCGAGTGTGCGCTCAGCGCACGAAGGAGGCCGACAACGCCAACAGCAACTGCGCGCCGTAGTGCGTGGAGAGCGCCCACACGCTGTTGCTCTCGCCCTCGCCCTCAAAGACGAATCTATTGATGATGAGGAAGAAAGCCGAGACATAGAACAACGAAGCGCCGCCGATCGCCAGCGCTGGCTGGGCCAGCAAGCTGCCGCCAAGCTGGACGCCGGAGACGGCCTGATGCACCGTTAACGAGATCACCGTGATGTATAGCAACACCGGCTGGCGCAGCTCGCCCAACGAAGGGCGCACGTAGTAATAAATGACGCTCCCGAGAAGCAAGAGGATTCCTGCGGCGAGGGCAGCGCGGTTCAGGTCTAACGGCGCGCTGCGCGCAAGCTGGGCATAGGCGAAGGCCAGAATGTAGGCCAGGTGCGCGCCCAGAAAGGCATACAAGCCAGCGAGGAAGCGCTCGGGCCGCTCGTCAGCCTCGATGAGCCACCAGTCCCCAAGCAACAGCAGCAGTGAGCCGAGCAGGATGAGCGCAGAATAAAGCGGCAGATGCGCCGGCTGGGTGAACGAGAGCGCGGCGACCAGGCCGATGAGCGCTGCGACGAGCGGCTTCCAGAGCTTGACTTGTCGCCGATTGCGCGGCAAGCGCGTCTCTGCACGGATGAGCAGCACGAGCGCGACTATCAGGAAAGGCAGCGGCAGCAACGGCAGGAGCATCTGAACATGAGTCTATCACCCGAGCAGCTCGCAGCAAGCAGGCAGCGCATCTTGCAAGAACACACGGGGATGTCTTGCGTCGTTAGGTCTCGGTACGATGTGTGCATTCACGATGGGGGCAAGACTGACCTCACGCGGAGGCGCGGGGAAAGCGAAGATTTTGAGGACACAACATCCCCGGTCGCTGCCTAGAGGGCGCGCCACGTTGCCCCTTTGGTGAATGTACCCCCTCTCGCGCGCGCAGGAGGATAGCCCTTCGCAGGCCGCTCACGGCGCAGCGAAGAAGCGGGCGGAGGCACTGCTCTCGCCCGCTCGTCCCTCTACTTGACGGATAAGATGGCGTTAGCTATCCGCGCGCTTGCCGTTTCCTGCCATGGCCATCATCTCCGCAAGCGGCTTCACCAGGCCGGTGAATTCCATCGGGAAGATGAATTTGGTAGACGGGCTGGCGCCGATGGTCTTGAGGGCTTCCAGGTACTGGATCAACATGGTGTTGGCATCCACGTTCCTGGCGGACTTGAACATCTCAGTAAGCGCCGCAGCGAAGCCTTCCGCGCGCAGCAATTGCGCCATCTTCTGGCCTTCGGCTTCCAGGATAGCTGCCTGCTTCATGCCCTCTGCGCGCAGGATGGCCGACATCTTCTCTCCTTCGGCCAGGGTGATGGAGGCCTGTCGCTTCCCCTCGGCTTCGGTGACCAAGGCACGCCGCGTGCGCTCGGCGCTCATCTGGCGGTTCATGGCCTCTTGAACATCGCGCGGTGGGGTGATTTCGCGTATCTCCACTGCTGTGATCTTCACCCCCCATCGTTCGGTGACTTCATCAAGTTTGCTGCGCAGCGTTTGGTTGATGCGCTCGCGCTGCGCCAGCACGTCGTCCAGCGTGATGTCGCCGATCACGGCGCGCAGCGTGGTTGTGGCGATCCCCTGGGAGGCTGCTGCGAAGTTGCCGACCTGCAGGACGCTGCGCTCGGGATCCGAAACCTTCCAGTAGGTGAGAAAGTCAACCAAGATCGGCGCGTTATCTTTGGTGATCGCAGTTTGTTGAGGCACTTCCATAAACTGTTCGCGCAAGTCCACCTTCGTCGCGGTGTCAATAAACGGGATCAAGATCACCAGACCTGGTCCCTTCGCGCCGATCGAGCGGCCCAAACGAAAGACGACGAAGCGCTCATACTCTTTGGCGATCAGGACGAAGCGACGCAGCAAGCCGCCGAAGATAAACAGGACGATCAAGACGATCAAACTGGTGGTGATCAAAGCAGTCAAACTACCCATTGGTGATTTCCTCCTTCTTCTCAGATGAGCTGGCCGGCTGATAGGCCAGCGCGCGCACGAAAAGGGTCAACCCCTCGACATGCACGACCACGACGGGTGTGCCCACGCTCAACGGCTCGTCAGATTTCACCGTCCACAGCTCGCCGGCCACCTGCGCCGTGCCGATGAACTGCGACTCCGCCGACACCGGCGATTTAATCACACCCTGCGCGCCGATCAGGCTTTCCTGAGAGAGCGCCGGACGCATCTGCATCACCCTCAGCGCGCGATGCAAGCCCAGGCCGAAGAAGAGCGCCGATCCGCCCGAGACCAGCATGATCAACCACCAAGACACGGCAAAGGCGCTTTCGTCTGGCCGGAACAAGAAGACCGAGCCGATGCCGAGGATGATCGCACCGCCGAGCGCGACCAACCCGCTCTGGATTTGCAGGTCGGCGATAAACAGGCCGATGCCAACCAGGATGAGCAACAACCCGGCTACGTTGACGGGCAAGCGCGACAGGCCCAGGAAGGCCAGGATGAGGCACAAGGCTGCTGCGATCTCCAGGAAGCCCGTGCCAGGAAAGGCAAACGCCATCACCAGCGCGAACAAGCCCAGCACCAACATCAGATAAGCGACGTTGGGGCTGGAGATCACGTCGAAGATGGCCTGGCCTATGTCCATGGCTATCTCATTCTAGAAGCATACTGCTCGACTGTTTAAGAAACCTCGGATTGCCTCACCCGCCCAGATTCGACTGGCCGCGGATGAACAGTTCCTGGCCGTTGCCGTATACCTCCTCCATCGCAACCAGCGCATCGTGGAGCGCGTTCACCTGGGCGACGATGTTCTCGCGCAAGCGTTGCGCCTTGCTGCTATCCACCTCTTTAGCATCCAGCAACAGCATTTGAGAATACACTGTGCCAAGCGCGGTAAGCGTGTTCTCAAGTTGCAGGTCCGCGCGGTCCATGGCGCTCTCTAGCTTGCGCAAGTTGTCGTATTGGGCCTGCCGGCGGCGGATAGTCTCCTCTAGCTCGCGCTTGATCGAAGGATCGTCCTCGGCCCGCAAGCGCTCCTTCAAGCGATTGATAGACGCCGGCACGTCGCGCAGGTCGCGCTGAATAATCTTGTCGCTCTGAAATGCGTCCAGCCGGCTGGCCAGCGTGTAAATGTTATGCACCCACTCATCCACCTGGTCAACTAGATCGCGCATGCGATGGCGCATGCCCGAATCGGCAAAGCGCGCCGCCGCTGCGTTGATCCGCTGGCGGTAAATGAGCGCCTGGCGGACATTGGCACGCAGGGTGGTGTTGCGGATCTGATCGAGGTCAAACGCTTCGCCAAGTGCGTTGCTGACGAAACCCTGCGCGATGCTCAGGCCAACAACGATCAACCAGATCGGCAACAGGCCGGCCAGCCACCACACCGGTGAAAGCGCAAGCGGCAGCTCGCTCAGCACCGGTATCGGCACTCCTAGGCCAACCAAGATGATGGCCGCCGCGATGATGAAGGCGCTTCGCCGGCCCAGCACCGCGTTCAATATCATCTTGCTCAGCGCGCGCCGACGCCAATTGCCCATCTACGAACTCAGCCCCAACCTCCGCTTGCGTTCTTCCAGTTGTGCATCCAGTTCGCTGCGCCCCAGGATTTCGTCCATTTGAGCGTCCAAGTTCTGGGCCGCGATTTCCGCGCGCGCCGAGGCTTGGTCCAATCGGGTGCGGATGGCTTCGGCCATGCGCGCCACATCCGCATCGCCCACGCCGGCCAGGTCGTTCAGCGAGCGAATCGTGCGGTTGGTGATCTCTTTCGCCCTGGCCAAGTCGAGCAAGGCCACCATTTCCTCACGCTGTTGGCGGATGGTGGCGAGCTTGGCCTGGAGCTTTAAGCGCGCATCGAGCAATGCCTTATATTCGCGCTGCTGGCGTTCCAACTGGCTGCTGTAAGTCTCATACAGGTCGCGCACGGAGTTCCACTTGGCCTGGGCGGCGCGCGCCAGCTCCTCCTTGCCCTGGGTGAGGAAGAGGTCAATGTTGCGATCCAGCTCCTCCATTTGCTTCTTGAAGTCGGCAGTCTTCCGTTCCAGGGTCTTCACCTGGCCGCCGATGGTGGCGGCGGCATCTTCCAGGGCGTCGAGATTGTTGTCCACATCGCGGATGTATTGATCAATGACGGCGATGGAATTGGCCCTAAGCGCGCTGTCTATCAGGGCGTGCAGATTCGCTTTGATCAGGGTCTCGACCTTCTCAAGCAGCGATGCCATCGTATCCTCCTTTCTGTGGCTGGGGTTCGGGTGCTGAGATTGCTTAGATTCTAAGCCTGGCTGGGCGCTTGGCTACCACTGTCCCTCGAAGCGTTCCTCCGCCCATACGCGGGCGACGTTGTGATAGCCGGCTTGTTCCCAGAAGCCTGGGCGATCTTCGCAAGTGAATTCCAGCGCACGCAGCCACTTGCCGCCCTTCCAGAAGTAGCGCGTATCGGGGTCGCGCGCGTTGTCGGGCGCTGCGCCCACCACCACCCGTAGAGGATAGCCGTGCTCTGGATCTAGGGGTTTGCCGTCGTATTCGATGGCCAGCAGTGTCGTGGGCTTCATGAAATGCGCCAGGTCGAGATTGGTGGTGAAGCCGTATTCGCAATGCTCGATGACGTAGCGCGCCGTGGGCTTGAGCTTGATGATGCCCTGTTCAATGAGGTCCGGCAGCCATACCCCCTTCCAGCGCGTGTCGAACTTACTCCAGCGCGTGACGCAGTGAATATCCAAGGTCACCTCGCGCATTGGCAGTTTCAGGAATTCTTCCCAGGTCCATGTCTTCGGCTCTTCTACCTCGCCATAGATCTGAAATGTCCATTTGCTCATGTCGTATTGCGGCACAGGGCCGTAGTGCAGCACGGGGAACTTATCGGTAAGCGATTGGCCAGGCGGCAGCCGGCCCGAAAGCTTTAGCGCGTCCTCGCGCGACTTGCGTGGGTTAAACAGGCTCATCGCTCTTCTCCTCTCAGATCAGAGGATCAATCTAACACATTCATCGTTAGTGCTGCTTAGGATGTGGGGAGGGGGACGAGGTGCGAGGCGCGCAGGGCTTTCAGGAAGAAGAACGCTTGAGCGCAGGCGCAACGACGTCCTCGCCGCGGTCCTCGCCCTTTGGATGAGCGGCGACCTGAGCCGCGACAGATGGTTCGCTCGTTGCAGGCTGGGGCAAGCCCTGGCGACGCGGAAGGTAGAAGTCAAATAGCAGCGCATAGACGGCGCCGGCGAACGGCACGCCGAAGATCACTCCCCAGAAGCCGAGTAACTGCACGCCCAGGCTGATCGCCAACAGCGCAACCAGGCCTGGCACGCCCACCATGTCCTTCATCAACCGAGGCATGACGACATAAGCCACGACCTGGTCACAAGCCGCCATGAGCAACGCAACCGGCAGCGCCGCCTCCGCGTTCACGATCAACGTGACGATCACGCCAAAGCCAATGCCGATCAGCCCACCGATGAGAGGGATGAACGAGAGTAGCGCGAACGCAAGCGCCACCACCACGCCAAACTTCACCTGGAACAAGGCGAAGATAAGCAAGGTGCATGCGCCGCGCAGCAACGCACCGATAAACTGGCCACGCAGGTAGCCGCTGAAGGCGCGATCCACTGCTCGCAGCATCGCGCTCACCATTTCATGGCTGCGCAACGGCAGCAAGGCGAAGAGTTGCTTCATGAGCAGCTGATCCTCGACGACGATATACAGGCTCAGGATCAGCACTAAGAAGACCTGGCCGATAAAGCCTGCTGTGACGGCAGCCAGGCTCAGGAGCTGCGTCGCAGCGATGGTCGCTGCGCGCGCGATGGCGCCAGGGATGTCCTGGCTGGCGATGAGTTGATTCAGCGCGCCGGGGTCGAGGCCGAAGCGCTCTGCAACGCCAGCCCACAGCTCGGCAACTTGGGCCGGCAGCGATGCGGCGAAGCCCGGGATGCGGTTAATCAAGTCGGCGGCCTGCGGGATGACCGTCGCCGTGGCGATCGTGGCGCTGCCGATCAGGACAACCAGCAGGATCGCATAAGCCACAGCCACCGCCATCGGCATCGGCATGCGCAGCAGGCTCAGTCGCTCCACGGGGAGGGTCGGATATTGGCGCTGTAACCAGACGATCACCGACGGCGGCACGATCCCCGTCTGCAGATGAGTGATTAACGGGCGGATCAGAAATGCCACAAACCAGGCCGCGACCAGAGTTGAGATCACGCCACCGATGAACTGGCCGAAGACCCAGACCCGCTCGATGATGAACAGCAGCAACGCGATGATCGCCAAAATAAGGGCAATTCGGATCAGGCGCGAGTTTCCCATTGCACTTTCAGAAGGCACAACCTTGTAACAAAGCCAACTCGGCGCTGAAGCCTGGCCCCAGCGCCCCCGTCAACACGTACTGGCCGGGTGGTAATTCGGTTTGCATGACACGCTGGAGGACGAAGAGCACAGTCGGGGAACTCATGTTGCCGTGCGCGCGCAACACATCGCTGGCATCGCGCAAGTCATCATCGGCCAGTCTGAACGCCTCGGCGTAGGCATCGAGCACCCGCGCGCCGCCGGGGTGCAACACGTAACGCGCCACATCGGCCAACTTCAGGCCTTGTTCAGCCAAGAAAGACGCGACGACCGGTCGCATGTCGCGCGCGATCCGCGCGGGAATCTCGGGCGCGAAGACGACGGAGAGGCCGGTATCCACGACGTCCCAGCCCATCACGTGCTCAGAATGAGGGAAGAGGTGCGAATGGGCGGCCACATAGCGCATCACCTGATGGGAGCAGCGTCGCGCCCAGCGTTCGCCCCCTATCAACACCGCTGCTGCGCCGTCGGCGAAGATGGCCGTGGCTACCAGGTTCTTCTTCGAGTAATCATGGAACTGGAAGGTGATGCTACAAGTTTCCACGGCGACGAGCAAGGCCAGGGCGTTCGGGAAGGCGCGGACGTGCTCGGCCGCGCGGGCCAGGCCGGCCACGCCACCGGCACAGCCCAAGCCCCAGATTGGCAGACGCTTGGTGGTCTGGCGCATGCCCAACCGAGCGATCAGGCGGGCATCGATGCTTGGCGTGGCCAACCCGGTGGTCGAGACGAAGACGATGAAGTCCACATCCTCGGGCAGGACGGCGGCGCGCTCGAGGGCCTGGCGGGCCGCTGCGCAGCCCAGCGCCTCCGCGCTGGCGATGTAGAGATCGTTGCGCTCCTTCCAGCTATGGTCAGGCGAGGCAAACCAGCTCAGCGGCACGACGAAGTGGCGCTGAGCGATGCGCGCGTTCTCAAAGATGGCCATGAGCTGCCCTTGATGCGCCAGCCGGCCATTGAAATGTTCCAGCGCGAATTGGGCCGCTTGCTGTTGGGTGACGCGATGTTCTGGGAGCGCTGTGCCTACCGATAGGACATAACTCACGCTTCACCTCTGCTTTAATCTCACCACTGTCACCCCGTCGCCTCCCTCGCTATCCAGACCGGGCTCAAACGACTGCACAACGGGGTCGCTCTTCACTGCGTCTCGGATGGCGCGGCGGAGCGCGCCGGTGCCTTTGCCATGAATCAGGCGCACGAACGGCAAGCCGGCTTGCACAGCGCGGTCCAAGTAATGGCGCATGCGCGCCACGCCCTCTTCGGCCGTCAGCCCGCGCAAGTCCAGATCCACCGGCAACGGCTCGCGTGGCGGAGGCGTAGCCGGCTGAGCATCGTGCGCAACGGCCAGATCAGGCGCGCCGGCGACGCGCTGAAGTTCGCTCAGCTTCACGCGCATGCGCGCGCGACCAGCTTGCACGTCAGCCTCGTCTCCGAGGACGGCGCTCACCTGGGCCAATATCCCTAACGGCTTCACGCGAACGGTGTCGCCGGCGCGGATGGCCAGCTGGGCTTGGACGCTGGCTGGATGAGGTTTGGGCAGCTTGGCCGCAGCGCGCGCGGCCAGCTGCTCTGCCTCTTGCTCGATGTGCTTGACTTCATCGAGCGCACCGCCGATCGCAAGGAGGCGCTGGCGCAGCCGGCGCACTTCCAGGCGCAGGTCCTCTACTTCGCGCATCGCCTCTTCGCGCGCTTGTTGCAACACGGCCTGCCGCTCGTCCTCAATCAGGCTAAGCCGATTCCTCAGTTGTTCTGCGTCCGCCTCAGCCGACCGTCGTTCGGCCTGCGCTGCTATGTGCGCGCGCTCGGCCTGCTGGTAAAGCCGGTTGGCCTCCGCAAGCAATGCCTCGGCCTGCATCAAGTCACGGTTCAGAAAGCTGCGAGCGGCAGCCACGATCTCGCCGGGAAGTCCCAAGCGTTGGGCGATGGCGAGGGCATTCGAGTGGCCGGGCAGGCCGACGGTGAGCTTGTAAAGCGGGCGAAGGGTCTCCTCATCAAAGGCGACATTTGCGTTCACCGCGCCATTGGTGAGGGCCGCCCATGCCTTCAGCTCCGGGTAGTGCGTAGCGACGAGGCAGAGCGCCCCGCTACGCAGCACATGCTCGAGCAGCGCGCGCGCCAGCGCCGCGCCCTCTGCCGGATCAGTGCCGGCACCCAGCTCATCCAGCAGCACCAGCGTGCGCGGCCCGATCGCGCTCAGGAAGCCGCAGAGGTTGGTCATGTGCGCGCTGAAGGTCGAGAGGCTTTGCTCAATGGACTGTTCATCGCCAATATCGGCATAGACCGCCTCGAAGACAGGCAAGGTCGCTTCCGCACATGGAATGTGTAGCCCACATTGAGCCATCAGGACCAGCAACCCAACCGTCTTAAGCGCGACCGTCTTACCGCCTGTGTTCGGCCCGGTGATGACCAAGACGCGCGCGCCGTCTAGAGAGATGTCAATCGGCACCACCTTTTGCGGGTCAATCAAGGGATGGCGGGCTTGCCGAATGCGCAGCGTTGGCGATGGTTGGCTTTCATCGTTGGTTGCCGGCGCGATGATTGCGGGTTCTGCCGATTGCGTCGCTTCGGCATACTTTGCCTTGGCCAGCGCGAGGTCGAAGCGCGCCAGCGCCTCGACCGTGCGAATAATGTTGTCGGCCTCTGCGCCCACCAGGCCGGAGAGAGCCATCAGGACGCGCCGCAGCTCGCGCTCCTCGGCGAGCTGCAGCTCGCGCCATTCGTTATTGAGATCGAGCGTCGCCAATGGTTCGATAAACAAGGTCAGGCCGCTGGCGCTCTGGTCATGAACCAAGCCGGGCACGCGCCCTTTGAAGTCGGCCTTGATCGGGATGACATAGCGGCCAGCGCGCTGGGTGATGATCGGCTCTTGGAGATAGGGAGCCACGCTCACGTCGTGGATCAGGCGCTGCAATTTGGCCAGCAATCGGTCGTGCACCAGCCGCACGTCGCGCCGAATGGCCGCCAGCTCCGGCGAAGCTGTGTCGCGCACCTGGCCGGAATCATCAATGCAGCGGCTGATCTCCGCGATCACCGTGCTGCTTGGCTCAATTGCATTTGTGATCGCCGTGAGGCGCGGGTAGATGGCGCCGAAGCGGAGCAGCGCGCGTTGAATAGCGCGGCCACTCGATAGCGTGTCCCGAATCGCCAGCAGCGTCTGTGGCTCCAACATCCCGCCGCGCGCCGCCAGGCGGGCTGCTTCGCGCACGTCGCGCGCGTTGCCAACACTGATGTGTTCTTGCTTGCTGAGCAGCGCGCGCGCTTCGCGCGTCTCCGCCAGCCGGCGCATGACTTCGCCGGGTTCAGTGGCCGGCGTCAGTGCGCGGGCCAGCTCGGCGCTGGCCGAGAACGCACAGTAACCGGCGAGCCGCTCAAGGATTTTTGGCAGTTCGAGGACCTGTAGATGGCGGGTGAGCACGCGAAGGATTGTAGCATTCGCCCCCTAAAAAAGACGCATTGGCGACAGCGACATGTGCGGAGAACGCAGCGGAGCCTCTGCCCCCGCAACTTTTAGAAGCACCGGCGCCGCCTCGCCGCGTTGACGGCTGCCCGGACGGTGCGTCGCTCCTGTCGGCGAACGCGCCAGGAGGGATAGGGATCAGGCGTCATGCCTGTGCTGTCGTCGGGCTGGCATATACCTCCGCCACAGCGAGCTGGACGACGTTCAGCAAAGCGTTGATGCGCTTGACCAGCCTGATGTTGTCACTGGCTTGTATCGGCGCAGTCTCCGCCAGCTCGAAGCTGGCTTCCAAGAGCCTGTCGCGGAAGTACAAAGCTGCCTGTAGCGCGTCTTGAAGCGGAATGCCGGCCAGCTTGCTAAGCTTGGCGTAGTCGTGACCAATGGCCCGCGCCTCATCCAGGAGATGCGCGCCGTCTTCGGTGGAGATGTATTGGAGCGTGAGGCCCATCAGCCGGCGACCGATCGCGCGATGGCGTTCGCGCATCGTCGAATCCAGCGCTGCCAACCAGCCGGCAGACTCCGGCGCCGGCAGCGCTTGCCGTGCGCGCATCAGCGCTTGTTTCGCCCAGATCGAGGGCAGCGCCGAGGACTGAGGAGCGGTGGACCGATGCTGCTCGGCGAAGCGTTGTAGATCCGACAGCGCAAAGCGGCGATGGCCGCCCGGCGTGATCATGCACGGGATCTCGCGCGCATCTGACCAACGACGCAGCGTCGCTGGATGCACGCGCAAGTAGGCCGCCGCCTCGCTAATCGAGAGCCATTGCTCAGGATGTGACATTCCTCATAGTCTAACACAGCCGAAAAACCTACACAAAGCTACACAAACCTCTATAATCCTCACCAGTCTGGAGGTTGCATGGTGACGTATAGGCCGCTTAGCCTGGTACAGCGCATATTGCTCATCAGCGTTGGCACAACCAGCCTGGGGGTTGGCATCGCCGGCATGTTCCTGCCGGGTGTGCCGACGACGATTTTTCTGTTGATCACCGCCGGCTGCTACGCGCGCAGCTCAGAGCGTCTATACACCTGGTTGCTCACCCGTCCTTGGCTACAAAAGCCTTTGGAGACCGCCTTTCGCTTTAAAGAGCGCCGCACGCTGCCGCTGCGGATCAAATTGATCGCGCAAAGTGTGGCTTGGTCCTCGTTTGGCCTGACGGTCTTCACCACGTCCAGTCCGTTTGGGCAGGTCACCACCTTGCTCTTAGCGATTGCCTGTTCGGTGGCGATGGGGATCATCAAAACCGATGATGAGCCGCTGCCCGAGCGTCGTTGGCGACCGATGCCCGGTGACACCGCCGCGCAGCTAGGGCTGGGCGCGCTGGCAGGCGGCTTTGGTGGGTTGATAGGGGGGATGGCTGCGCGCGCCGGCGCGCAATTCGCCACGAACCTCGCCGGCCAGCCGTTGGCGATGAGTTGGCAGACCCCGCTGACGTGGCTCGGCCTGAGCATCGCCTTGGGCGCATTGCTGGGCCTGGCCTATGCGGGCCTGCGCCACCGCTTGCCGGCAAACAAATGGTTGCGCGGTCTGGCCTTCGGCGCGCTGTCCATCCCTGCACTCCTCTCCACGGTTTGGCAGGCCCAGATAGGCTTGCCGTTGGCTATCGTCTGGTTCATCCCCAGCGCGCTGGTGTATGGACTCGTGACCAGCCTAGCCTTCGGCCGATTGGCGGCCGATCGCGCCTTGAGTAGCGCGATGCCCACGCACAACGCGGCGGGCGAGCAGGGCTGCTGAACTCCCGATTGCGACTACGCTGAGCAGATGCACCACATTAAAGGGCGTGCCGGGAAAGAACCAGGAGTCGGTGCGCAGAAACTCCAAGAAGAAGCGCCCTAGCGGATACCAGATAGCGTAGACCAACACCAGATCGCCATCGCGCAAGCGGCCCGCGAACCGGTTAGCGATGACGTGCAGCAAGCCGAAGCCGGCCAGATTCCACAGGCTCTCGTAAAGAAAGAGCGGGTGAAAGCGCGTGCTTTCTGGATATAGCGTCAGGTCGTTGTAGGGCGGGATGCGATGCGGCGGGTCAATGCGCAGCCCCCATGGCAGATCGGTTGGCGGGCCGTAGAGTTCCTGGTTGATGAAGTTGCCCAACCGTGCGATGGCTTGGCCCAACGGCAGACCCAATGCCGCGCCGTCCAAATAGACAGCGAGCGGCAACCGGCGGCGGCGGACGTAGAGGAGGATGGCAAGCGTGCCACCGATGAAGCCGCCGAAGATGTGCAAGCCGCCCTCCATCACATTGATGATCTCGAGCGGGTTGGCCAGATAGCGGCCTAACCCCTCTGGGCCACGCGGCGACTGTATAAAGACGTAATAGAGGCGAGCGCCGATAACGGCGCCGATCAGCACCCAGAGCAGCCCATCCCAGACCGTGTTGCCGTCCAGGTTTCTGCGCTCGACATGGCGCGCAGCTATCGCTGCGCCGATGACGAACGCCAGCATCATCAGCACGCCATACCAGCGCAGGCTTAACGGGCCGATCTCAACAATGACAGGGCTGACCGGTGGGTACATCTTTACTCCAGATAGCCGAGGTCGCGCAGCCGGCTGAGCACGAGCGGATCATCGCTCGTCGTGGCCTGTTCGGTGGCCCGATGGCTGGATGGCCGGACGGCGAAGGCGCGCAAGCGCTCGCCGAGCACGGCAGCCTGCTCCGGCAGCGCATCGTAGAGGTTGCGCGACTCGGTCGGGTCGTTCCGCAGATCGTATAGCTCAAAGTGATCAGCGCCGGTCTGGATGAGCTTGTATCCATCGCGGCAGATGGCGATGCGGCGGCGATCTGCGCCGCGCCGGCGGGCCAACTCCGGCTTGCGCCGCATCAACAGGCGCTGGACGTTCAGAGGCAAGACCGCCTCGGCGAACGCCTCACCTTGCTCTGGATCATTTGGGCCAACTTGCGCAAGGTCCAGCGCGCGTTCTTCGTCCGAGGCAGCGCCGGCCGTGGTCAAGGCAGTGTGAAACAGCCGGCGCGACGAAACCACGTGGTCCACGTCACCTGCTGCCAAGCGGCCAGCGGGGTCGCGGATCAGCAGCGGGACGTGGATCAGCTCATTATAAAGCGAGATGGTGTGGCCGACCAACTGTCGCTCGCCCAAATGCTCGCCGTGGTCGGCCGTGATGATAAACAGCGCCCGATCGAGCGCGCCGGCGGCGCGCAGCCGCTCGAAGAACGCCCCGACCAGCTCATCCTGCCAGGCAGCTTGCGCGTCGTACATGCCGTTGAGCAGCGCCTGGTGTGCCGGCGCGATGTCATCCTCCAGCGGCGCCAGCCAACCGAAGGCGTCGCTGTTGAAGCGCCGAAGGTAACTGCGCAGTTCTGGGTTGGCGAAGTACTGCGGCGCGAACCTCTCCACCAGCCGGCGCGGCGCGTGATAGGGCATGTGGGTGTCCATCAGGTTAATGAAACAGAAGACCGGCTGACCCTTGGTTAATCCTTCGCGCTTGATCAACAGCCGCGCCGCGTCCTCCAGCGCACGCCGTGAGTTGCCCTTCAAGCTCAGCGCTGCTTGCCAGAGCGGGAAGAACAGGGGGGTGAAGGACAGCTCGGTGAGCCGTTCGGAGCGAGCCACGAAGGCTTGTATCTCGGAGACTAGCGCCGAGAACTGGCGCTTGAACCACTGGCGATACTTATCCACCAGACCTGAGCGCGGGCTGGCCTGGTTGGGGTGGGTCGTGATCAAACCGACGTAATTGAGAAAGCTGCTGAACCCCCGCCGCAGGCCATTGTTCACGACGCCGACCAGCGGGTTATTGCAGAAGGCGGCTGTGAAATAGCCTGCCTGGCTGAGGCGCTCGGCCAGGGTGGGCAAGTGCGGCGAGAGCACGCTGGTGGTCTGAAACATCCCGTGTGCCGAGGGGTACTCACCGGTGAAGAGGGAGGCGTGGGCCGGCACACTCCACTGCGCCGGCGAGAAGGCCATCCGAAAGCGCGCACAATCCTCGGCGAAGGCATCCAGATGCGGAGAGGTGCGCGTGGGGTAGCCCAGACAGGCGAAGCGGTCAATTCGGCGCGTGTCGAGGACGAGCAGCACGATGTCCGGCCTTGGCGCAGCCACAGGCGACAAGTATATAGCGGCACAGCTAGAACTCGGGAGTGGTCCATTGGAGAAGATATTTAATTTCCGGACGTGCATGTGCCCGTTCACGAATCACTCGCTGCGCCAGCCTGTCATACTGATCGGCAGCGAAGCATCTAAAATCCCGCCCAACCAGCCCCCGCGGATTCACATGTCTCTGTGCTGCGAAACAAAGGCTGCGCAGCCTTGGTGACCCCGCAGCAGTTCGCCCGAGCGCGCGTTTAGATTCTTCGCTCTCGCTCAGAATGACAGGGTGAGGCAGGGCATTGGTGACCCTGGTGCGCTCAATACGCCAAGCATCACCGACCTGCGCGATGCTTCGCAGCGATGACGTGAGCGATGCGCGTGCGAATGACCGACACGTGGGCCCGACGACGCAGCCTTTCATTCCGAATTGAACCACTCCCGCACGTTGGCACCTTGCGCCGGTCGCTTATAATAGCCAGAAATATCAGTCCTGAGGAAAGGTGGCCGAGTGGTTTAAGGCGGCGGTCTTGAAAACCGCTGTGGGGCTCTGTCCTCACCGTGAGTTCGAATCTCACCCTTTCCGCTGGCACGCGCTCTGGGGAGGTGCCGGAGTGGACGAACGGAGCCGCCTGCTAAGCGGTTGTCTGGGTAAAACCGGACCCAGGGTTCGAATCCCTGTCTCCCCGCTGTGGCCCAATCGGGCACATCACACGCTCCCTCCACTTGTCGCGGTTGCGCCCGTTCACGCATGAACTGCGAGGCGCAGCGCCTCATACACGTTGGCTAAAGTCGCCCCTTGGCTCTTCCTCTTCGCGTTCGCGCTGCGGGTCATCAATCTCGATGCCGAGAGCCTGTGGCGCGACGAGGTGGACGCGATCCGCTTCGCGCTTCAGCCGGTGAACGTGCTGTTCGCGCGCTTCATGGAGATGGGCTTCAACGGCCCGATGTATCACCTCCTGCTGCGGGGCTGGTTCGCGCTGGTCGGCGTGAATGACTTCACCCTGCGCTATTTCTCGCTGGCGGCGGGGATGATCCTGGTGGCGCTGATCTACGCCTTGGGCCGGCGGTTGTTCGGCGACCTCGCCGGCTGGTTGGCGGCCTGGCTGGCTGCGTCGTCCCCCGTGCTGACTTGGTATGCCGGCGAAGGCAAAATGTATGCGCTACAGCCGGCCTTGCTCATCCTGGCGCTTTACGCGCTGCTGCGCGCTGTATGTGAGCGGCCGCGCCTGCCTGACGCGCGGGCAAGACCTGCCATCGCCTGGTGGGCGACCTTCGTCGTCGCCACCAGCCTGAGTTTCTACATCCAACTCCTCTCGCCGCTGTTCCTGGCCGTGGCCGGTCTGTTCTTCTTGGCTGCTTGGCCGGCTGCGCGTCGCGCGATGCGATCCGGCGCGCTCGCTCTGGCGCTGCTCACGCTGCCTTACTTGCCGTTGCTGGCGTGGCAAGCGCCGATGCTACTACAGGGCGGCGACATCGGCCATGCGTTTTATCCGCTCGATCAGATCGCCTGGGCGCTGATGGTGATCTGGCTGTTCGGCCTAGATCCGCATGCGCCCCTGTGGCCTGGTGTCCCGCCCGTTGCGTTATTAGGGGTGCGCCTGGCGTGGGTAGCGAGCGTTTTGATCATCCTAGTTGTAGGCTTGGCATCTTCGGGGCGGCGGCTGCGCTGGCAGCTTGCCTTGCTGGGATGGCTGCTTTTGCCGACGTTGCTGCTCTTTCTCATCTCGCTGCGCCTACCGCTCTTTCAACCGCGCTACGTGCTATGGTCTGCGCCGGCGCTCTATCTGTCTCTGGCGGCAGGCCTGGCGCATCTGTTGACGCACAAACGCCTGGTAGGTCGGCTGGCGGTCGGCGTGGCCAGCGTTGTGGCATTAAGCGGCGTAGTTGCGCAGCAGCTCCATCCGATCCGCCCCGACTTGCGGGGCGCAATTGGCTGTTTGCTTGCGCGGGCGCAGCCGGGCGACGCGATCATCTTCCAAATCCCCTATGCGCAGCACAGCTTCGCCTACTACGCTGCGCAGATAGGGCGTTCTCCGGCGCAGTTTCGCCTGCTCGAGGCGCCCTACACCAACCACGGGATGTCTGAGGAGGAACTCCACTCCGTGATGGTCGCGCTGACGAGCGGGGCGCAGCGGATCTGGCTGTTTGAAACCGAAGCCCCGATGTGGGATAGCCGGCTGATGGTGCGCCGATGGTTTGATGCGTCGCTGGCGTTGGGCGAACGCTGCGACAAGCGCGGGGTGGAGGTCGGGCTATACCGACCGAGGTCAATTAACGATTGACCAGTTGCCTAGCGGCCGCGTTTGGCACGACGTATCGCGCCATCACCCATGCTGTGCCGTTGGCGTAGCTCACCTGCCATCATTGTCTATCCGCCGATGCACTCAACACGTTCAGCCGCGTGCCGTTTGGCACACGAGCCACGATGCGCGCAGTCGGCGAGGGGGCAATGCGTATGTTCAGCCGGCTGTTGCCGGTGTTTGCTATCACTTGTGGTAGTTCGCCGGTCGTGGCTGGAGTAGGAGCGGGCGTCGGTTGTGGCGTCGGTGGTGGTGTTGGCGCGCCGGCGCCGACGAGCGCCTGGAGGGCAGGATTGGGCGCGACCACAGAATGATGGATATACGCTATGCCGCTGGGCGCACCGCTGAACTCGACTTGCCACCATGCGAGGTCGGCTGTATAAGCGCGGACGGGTAGGCGCGTGCCAAGGGCGACCTGCGCGATCACTGCGCCGTTGAAACTGGGCGCGGCGCGCAGATTAGCGGTGGGTGTTTTGACCACCACCGCCGGCGCCGAATCAGCGGCTGAGGAGGCTACGGTAGGTTGTGGGGAAGTGGGCGCAGCCTGAGCGCCTGCCGGCGCACCGCCGACTACGACGAGCGAGGCGTCGTCCACGTGCACATCGTTGTGAATCACCGGATATTCTGCCGTGGCGTCAATAATGACAGCGACGACATCCATCGCTGCCGTCGCCTCTACCACGGCCTCGCCCCACGTGTCGTAGGGGCGTATCCAGTCGCTACAGACCACCGCTGGGTCGTTGAGATTTGGGGTGAGGAAGACGTTGCCGGTGGTATGGATGCAGGCGCGCGCGCAGCCCGCCCGGTTCGCGCGCCGAGCTGAGCGGCAGGACATCGGAGTTCGTGGTGAGCAGATTGACCCACACACTGAAGCGCAGGCGCGTGCCCGGTGTCACGCCGCGCACGATTTGATATAGCCCAACCGAGCGATTGAGCGAGTGATAGTTAAAGAAGCTGGCGCTGGTGGGATAGCTCCGCACCCGATCGGGCGCGATGTCCACCGTCATCACGCGAAACTCCGGCGGGCGGTTGATTTGGTCTTGAAAGATCTCATCTCCGCTCTTGCATGTCCAGTAAGCCGTCCACTCGTGGGGGGTGATGGCGTTATCCTTCTGCCAGCCCGGCGCGCATACGTCGCCGTTGGTCTGCGCTGGCCAGTCGAAGCCGGGGTTCTTCAGCAGGTTCGGCCCGCTGGGTTGTGCGTGAACAAAGCCACGGGCCGACATCGCAGCAGCACACAGCACAGCCCACAGCCAGCAGGCTATCCTCACACCGGTCATGGCAAGAATTATAAGAAAACGTCGCTGCTCTGCGTGCTAGACTTATGCCGCCGAACATGTTATGTCGGCGGCGCGGCCTGAGCGCTCTCGTTGTTTGCGCCCTCTTCTTGTGTGTAGGGTGTAGAGAACCTGCCCCTACGCCGTCTGTCGCGCCGACGATCCCAGCGACCATCTACCCGACGCCTTCTCCCCTCGCAACCGCTACGCCCACGCCGCGCCCCACCCCAGACTTGACCACGCTCAGGCAGGACGCCGAGGCGGCGGCGTTTATTGGCGATTACGCGCGCGCTATCGCCCTGGGCCAGGAGGTGCTCGCCTTTGCAGACACCGGGGTGGCGGACATGCGGCTGAAGATCGGGCAGTGGCATCTGGCCGACAACAACGCGCCGGCGGCGATCGCCGTCCTCCAGCCGCTGCTGGCGGAATTGAACGGCCTGAGTGAGGGCGAAGTGGCCGACGCGCATGTTCTATTGGGGCGGGCCTACGCCGCAGCCGGCGAGGGCAACTCAGCCAGCGCGCACTACGCCGCGGCCATCGCTGCTGGGTCGGTCATCTCACCGTGGCTGCATCTCTGGCTCGGCGACATCGCGCTCAACACGGGGCGGTTGATGGACGCCGTTGATCACTACCGGCGCAGCCTGACGGGCGCGCCCACGGTCGCCCAGGAGTTCGCCCGCCGCGAGAAGTTGGCGCTGGCGCATCAGCTCGTCGGCGAGTATCAAGCTGCCATTGAACAATATGAAACCATCCTGGCGCGCGCGCAGTTGGCCGCATATCGCGCTCGAATCACCTGGGAGCTGGCCCAGGTTTTGCGGGCTGCTGGCCAAACCGGACGCGCCCACCAACTGATGAACGCGCTGGTGGAGACTGCGCCCAAAAGCCCACAAGCGCTCCAGGCCGTGCAAGCGCTCTTGAGCGCCGGCCAGGCCGTAGATGACCTTCAGTATGGCATCGTCGCGTATCACAACGGCGCGCACGCCGTCGCACGAGAGGCCTTTCGGCGCGCAATCAGGCGCGATCCCAGCCGTGCAAACGACGTGCGCTACTGGGCTGCGCTGAATTACGTCAAGTTGGGGAGCGTCAACGACGCGCTGCGCAACCTCGATCAGACCATCGCTGCCAACCCAGCCGGCGCGCCGGCGGCCATCCAGGCGCTAGGCGAGAAGGCCAAAATCCTGGCCAACGCCGGGAGCGCGGCCCTGGCGCAGGCGGCCTTTAAGCAGCTCGCAGCGCGCGCGGCAGCCGGCCCGCTGAGCGGCAGGACGATGTTTGAAGTCGGACAGGTCTTCGCGCGCTATTCGGCACTCTGGGCCGAGGCGGCGCAGGCATACGCGGCAGCGGCTGATTTACAGGCGGATGAATCGCTGGCCGCCGAGGCGCTGATCCGCGCCGCAGCTTTGTATTACCGGCTGGGTCGCCCTTCAGACGCGCTCTCGCTCGTCCAGCGACTGCGCGATAGGTTTGCGCGCACGCCGCAAGCGCTGCTGGGCCGGCTTTGGGAAGGCAAGCTGCGCCTCACTCTCGGCGATCAGACGGGCGGCGCGCAGGTGTTGCGTGCGCTGGCCGACGAAGCACCGGACACCTTTGAGGGCGCGCGGGCTGCCGAGCTGCTCTTGAATCCAGAACAGCCCCCGCTGTCGGCCAGAGCGATCACCACCCTGAGCCGAACGGATGAGGCCGGCGAACAGGCTGCGGCAGAGCAATGGCTGCGTGGTTGGCTAGGGCTGGATGACAGCGTTGACGTGCGCGCGTTGCGGGCCGATCTGGCCGCGGACCCGCGCCTCTCCCGTGGCAGCGCGCTCTGGCGACTGGGGTTGAAGCTGGAAGCGCGCGAGGAATTTGAGGGGCTGCGCCTCGCGTTTGGGCGCGACGCTCTGGCGCAATATCAACTGGCCTTATTCTTTCGACAGATCGGGCTATACCGCGCATCCATTAGCGCCGCTGATGCGCTGATGCGGCTCTCCCCGGCCAAGAGCTCGGCCGACCTGCCAGCGTTCATCAGCAAGTTGCTCTACCCAACCTATTATGCCGAGTTGGTCATGAGGCACGCTGAAGAGTTCGCGTTAGACCCCTTGCTGATCTTTGCGCTGATCCGTCAGGAGAGTTTGTTCGAGTCGTTTGCTGTGTCCAGCGCGGCTGCCAACGGCCTAATGCAGGTGATCCCCAGCACAGGGCGCGAGATACACGCCGAGTTGCGATGGCCGGCGAATTACGCGACCGCGGATTTACAAAAGCCATTTGTGAGCGTGCGCTTCGGCAGCTACTACCTGGCCAAGCAGCGCCGCCTTTTTGGTGGCGACCTCTACGCAGCACTGGCCGCGTATAACGGTGGCCCGGGCAATGCGCTGCGCTGGCGCGAGCGCAGCGCCGGCGATCCCGATCTCTTTTATATGTTCATCACCTTCGATGAAACTCAGCGTTACATTCGTGCCCTAGCCGCAAACTACGCGATCTACCATCGCCTGTATGGCCAGCCATGAGCATCAGCTCAGGCGTTCATCACGAAGCCAAGAGGGCCATCAACGCTGCTATCCCGATAGAAGGAGACGAGGGCTTGCACATCGCCGGAGCGTCTCTTATGTCGGGTATGGGCGGGCTACAACGGACAAGCCTTCCCCATGCCCGTAGAGGTGTCCGTCAGTGAGCGGCTCATGAGCGCGCTTCCCCACATAAATCGTGCGGCAGCGCTAGAACGAATGTGCTATAATATAGAAGCCAGGTGAAGGCTGTCCCTGGTTGTATTCACGAAAGTTTTAGACTGTCTTCGGTGCGTTATGGCTAATAAGACCCTCTCCCTCAAGCGTAGTATCGAAGCGCCCTGCGAACTGGTCTATCGCGCGTTCACCAACGCCACGCTGCTCCGCGAGTGGTTCTGCGATGTTGCGATCGCCCAACCACGCGTGGGCGGGAGGTTTTACTGTCAATGGCACGACGGTCGGGCGATCATGGGCAAGTACACGGCCTTGTTGCCGGCGCGGAGGATCGCTTTTGGTCTGCGCGGTGATGAGGATGGATACTATTCGCAATGCACGATCGTTTTGTCGTCAAAGGATGATGTAACGGCGTTACAGCTCACCGATTCAAGCGAGAGCAAAGCGTGGGCGAAGTCAATCGAGGAGACCGAGGCACGCTGGAATCTTGCTTTAGATAACCTCAAATCGGTGCTAGAGACGGGCATTGACCAACGCCTGGCCCAGCGGCCGACCTTGGGCGTGACGGTGGACGCCATGCGACCAGGCGAAGAGGGACTGCGAGTGAGCAGCGTGAGCGAAGACAGCGTCTTACAAGTCGGCGATGTCATCTTGAGCATCAACGGCAAAAAGCTGAACGGCGAGTGGGGGTTGAGCGACGCGCTGGAGGGCTATACAGCCGGTGATAAGGTGAAGGTGACCTTTCGGCGCAACGGCAAGACGATGAACGCCACCATCAAGCTCTCGGCCTCACCCCTGCCCGAAGTGCCAGCGAGCGCCGAAGAGCTGGCTGAGATCGTCGCCCGTAGATATACCGAGGTCAACCGCGACTTGACCCAGGCGTTCAAGGGCGTCAGCGAGGAGCGCGCTGCGCGAGCGCCGGCTCCTGGTCAGTGGAGCGCCCGTCACATCCTGGCCCATTTGATCGTAGAAGAGCGCAATTTGCACGCCTGGCTCACCGACATCATCGCCGGCAATGAGCCATGGTACGACAGCCAGACCGACAGTCTGCGCGTCCGCCTGGATGCTGTGATCAACGGCTTCCCAACTATTCAGGCTCTGCTCACCGAGCTTAAGCGCAACGAGGCCGAGACGGTAGCGCTGCTTAACGCGCTGCCGGATGAATTCGTCGCGCGCAAAGGAAGCTACTATCGGCTAGCGATGCGCATGCTCAACTGGCCCGACCATGCGCGCGAGCATCTGAGCCAGATCACAGCCGCCGTGAAAGCCGTCTTGCCTTCGGCGATGCCCGCGTTCTAGTCGAGCTCGTCCAAGATGTGGAGCTGGTAATCGGTCACAAACGTCTTCAGGCGTTCGATCAGCTCCGTCCATTGCTCGCTGTTTAGGATTTGATCGAGCGACGCTTGGTCAGCGACGATGGCCGGCATAATGATCTGCGGCCCTTCCCCATAGACGGTATACCAAGCTTCTGTGGGACGAATCCCCAGCTTGACCAGCTTTGGGGCGAACTCCTGGACGATAAACTCGAAGTAAGCAGTCTCCGCATCGGCCTTGATGTTCCAACTGAAGACGAGTTTGGTCATGGTTGCTACTACGGTTAGCGCTTCACTTCTAGCAAGACGACCTGGGTATCTTCGGGAAGACTGCTGCGGGTGATCTTGAGCATCTCTTGGGGTTTGACGTTGGTCAGCCCCATTTCTTTCAGGAACTTATTTAGGCTGTCCTTGCTGCTGTAGCCCATCGGAATGACGATGCTCGGCTCGATCATGCTGATCAGCTCAGACGCTTGGGCGGGGGTCAGCTCGCCGTTCCCGCCAATGGGCACGAGCAGAACGTCCACAGTCTCCAGCGCGTCTATTTGAGATTGCGAGGGGACGAACGAGAGGCCGCCAAGATGGGCAACGGTCAGACCGTCGAAGTTGAAAGCGTAGGCCGTGCTCTTCTGCGCGTTGCCTTTCTTCTCGGGCCGCATGACGCTCCCGATGATGAACACTCCTCCGATCTCGTATTCACCTGGGCCAGTTACTTTGTATACCTCGCCGCGCTGCGCGCTGGTCACGGCGCTGACGTAGTTATATCGAGGTTCGTCGCGGCTGATGGTGACGACATCCGCTTTGAGCTTGGGAAGCTCGCCCAGGCCGACATTCGGGCTGAACGGATCGGTCACCACTGCCAGCACGCCGCGCTCGGTCATGCGAAAGCAACTGTGTCCATACCAGGTCAATTCCATGCTGACGATTGTAATCGCGGCTGGATAGCCGACTACATTCACCAAGAAAGGGCGCAGGGCGCTCGCTCGCCATGTCGGTCTGTCGCACGAGGAGGCACATCAAGGTCTTCGGCAGTCCTACTTGGATGCATTCACCAGTAAGGGGAAACCTTCTACAAAGCTATGCTGCCAGCGAAGGCAAACCTCTCGGAGGGAGCGACAGCAGTGTGGTCGCCCAATCCCGGGGCTCTGCCTCTCGCTGTGAAGCACTCACTCTGAAAGCTGTGGTATAGTTTGTGTCCGAAAGCAAAGCGCGAAAGAGGAGGCGTGGTGTAGAGGCCTAACACGCTGCCCTGTCAAGGCAGAGAACGCGGGTTCGAATCCCGTCGCTTCCGCAACAACCATGCCGCGTCTCTACGCGGCATTTTCTTTGTCCAGCGCGCTCCCCGAAGCCGATGAACCACGCACAGGTGCACCAAGGCTCAACGCTAAATATCGCGCGCACCGCCATCTCGTCAACGCTTCTCAATCTCATCAAAGCCTCGCCGCCGGTGCTGGCGCTTGCGCTCTTCCTCGCCTACGCGCTCCGGCAACTGCACCTGCCGGGCTTTTATTACGACGAGGCGCTAGACCTGGTGCCGATGTTGGTGCTTTTGCGGGGCGAGCAGCCAGAGCTGCTGCGCGGGATCGGCATTGGCCCGTATCCAATCATGTTGCTGGACTACATGGGCAGCCTGGGCGGTTACCTCACCTTGCCATTCTTGATCGCGTTTGGCCCGGGCTATGTGGCTGCGCGCGCCCAACCGATTTTCTTCTCGTGCCTCACCCTCGTATTGGCTTGGTTGCTGGCGCGCAGGTGGTTCGGCGCGCCGATCGCCGCAGTGACGATCCTGCTCCTGGCGGTCAACCCCTCGTTCATCTGGTTTAGCCGGCAGGGCATCAGCGTCACCAGCGTGATGACGGTGTTCTCACTGGGGAGCTTGCTGCTACTCGATGTGGTGCAGGAGCGCCTGGCGCAGGGTCGCCCAGCGAAGGCTATCGCGATGGGTCTGGCTGCCGGCCTGCTGATAGGCTTGGGGCTATGGGCGAAGCTGCTCTTTCTGCGCTGGGTGATCGTCCTCGTCGTAATGGGTCTGATGCTGAATTGGCCGGCCTATCGCGCTCACGCAGGCTTCAAAGGTGTCTTGGCCGCAACCGCGCTCGGCAGCGCGCTTGGCGCGTTCCCGCTGATTTACTACAACGTCGCCGGCTGGCTGCGCGATGGACATCCCTGGACGATCACGCTGCTCATCAATTCGCTCACACAGCCGACGCAGCAATTCGGCGTGGACAACACTGCTTTCTTTGAGAACTTGCGAAAGGCGATAGACGATGTGCGCGTGTTCGTGGATGGCAGCTATTTCTGGTACAACGGCATCCCATTCAGCAACGTCTATGCTGTGCCGGCCTTGGTGGTGAGTGCAGTGCTGGGCAGCAGCCTGGCCATCCTGCGCGCCGGCGCGCTGCACAAAGCTCGGCGATTCTTCGCCCTCCTGGCAGGCATCGGCACGCTCACTGTGCTCGGTGCTTTCACCGTGTCCGGTCTGTGGTCCACCCATCAATTCATCATGCTCCCCTTGCCCCAGCTCATCATCGCCTGTGCGGCTGTTTGGCTGGCCGACTGGCTGGTGTCGTTCTTTCGTCTGCACAGGCCAGCACTGGGTGCCGTGCTTTCCGCTGGGTTGGCCGGCCTCTTGGTTGCATTACCGTTCAGCCGAGACCTGTGGGTGAACGAACAGCACCACGCGACGCTGGCACGCACCGGCGGCACTGGACGATTCTCGGATGCCATCTACAAGCTGGCAGATTGGCTGAAGAACAACCGGATTGAACAGCCCATCGCGCTGGATTGGGGAATCGAGAAGAACGTGCGTGTGTTGACGGCCGACCGTGTGCGGCCTGTGGAGATCTTTGGCTATTCGGCTGAGGCTGACGAAGCGTTCCGCCAGCGCGTCCACGTCGCCCTGGCCAATCCGGAGCAACACTACATTGTGCTGTGGGAGCGTTTCGCGGTTTATAATCGCCGGGTGGAGTTCACTGAGATGGCTGAACGGATGGGCCGACAGGTCGTCGAGGTCTTCATCGCCCACGAGCAAAGCGGCCTACCTGTTTATGTTGTTCTACAAGCCAAGTAGATACGGCGAGAAACCAAACAGACTGGAGTGAACGCATGTCTAAACAAAACGGGAGCAGCAACGGAACGGTTTTCGGCAAAGTGATTGCCATTCGCGGTGGCGTGGTTGACGTGCAGTTTCCCCCAGAGAGCCTGCCCGAGATTTACGATGCCCTGGAGATCGACCGGCCAAACGGGCGGTTGGTGCTGGAGGTACAGCAACACATCGGCAACGATACCGTGCGCACCGTCGCCATGGACAGTACAGACGGGCTGCGACGCGGTGAGCTGGTGCGCGCCACAGGCGGCCCGATTCGCGTGCCGGTCGGCGCGGCCACGCTGGGGCGCATCTTTAACGTGCTGGGCGACCCGATTGACGGCAAGCCCGCTCCCCAGACCGATCTGCGCTATCCCATCCATCGCCCGCCGCCCTCGTTCGAGGAGCAGAAAGGCTCGGTGGAGATGTTGGAGACCGGCATCAAGGTGATAGACTTGATCGCTCCCTTCACCAAGGGCGGCAAGACCGGCATCTTCGGCGGGGCCGGCGTGGGCAAGACCGTCACCATCCAGGAGCTGATCAACTCCATCGCCAAGTTCCACAATGGCTACTCGGTATTCGCGGGGGTGGGCGAAAGAACCCGCGAAGGCACTCAGCTTTACAAAGAGATGCACGAGGCAGGAGTGATTGATTCGCTGGTGATGGTCTTCGGCCAGATGAACGAACCCTCCGGCGTGCGCCTGCGCGTGGCGCTTACCGGCCTGACAATGGCCGAATACTTCCGCGATGAGGGCCGCGACGTGCTGCTCTTCATTGACAACATCTTCCGCTTCGTGATGAGTGGGTCGGAGGTCTCGGCGTTGCTCGGGCGCATGCCCTCGGCCGTGGGCTATCAGCCAACCCTCGCCACCGAGATGGGTCAACTGCAAGAGCGGATTACCTCGACCAAGCGCGGCTCGATCACCTCTATGCAAGCCGTGTATGTGCCAGCTGACGATTACTCCGACCCCGCGCCAGTGGCCACCTTCGCCCACCTAGACGCGACGGTGACGCTGGAACGCTCGATCGCCGAGAAAGGCATCTATCCTGCCGTAGACCCGCTGGCGAGCACCAGTCGCATCCTCGATCCCAACATCGTCGGTCCGGAGCACTACCGCGTAGCGCGCGAGGTGCAGCGCGTCCTGCAGCGCTATAAGGACCTGCAAGACATCATCGCCATCCTCGGCGTGGACGAACTCAGCGAGGACGATAAGCTACTCGTCTCCCGCGCCCGCAAGATCGAGCGCTTCCTCAGCCAGCCGATGTTCGTCGCCAAAGCGTTCACCGGCCGCGAAGGGCGTTATGTGAAGATCGCCGACACCGTGGACGGCTTCGACCGCATCCTGAAGGGCGAGCTGGATGAGGTGCCGGAAAGCTTCTTCCTCATGAAGGGCAAGATAGACGAAGTGTGGGAAGAATACGAGAAAGCCCGCGCCGAACAAAAGTAGCGCCATGCCTCTACATCTTGAAATCGTAACCAGCGAGCGCACCGTCTTCAGCGGTGACGTGGACATGGTCACCATCCCGGGCAGCGGGGGCGTGATGGGGGTGTTGCCCCATCATGCTCCCGTGCTCTCCACCCTGCGGCCCGGCGAACTGCGGGTCAAGATCGGCGACGAGACGCACGAATTCGCCATTGGTGGGGGGTTCGTAGACATTCACGACAACCGCGTGATCATCTTGGCCGACAGCGCTGAGCGCGCTGAAGAGATTGACATCGCGCGTGCCGAGGCCGCTCGCGCGCGTGCCGCCGAGCTGCTGAAGAACCCACCATCGAATAAAGAAGACCTGTTTAAGCTGGAAGCTTCGCTGCGTCGGAACACGGTGCGGATCAACGTCGCCATGCGCCGGCGCGCCCAATGAGGCGATTCGAGCAGCTAACGCGCGGCTGAACCCACACCCACGTGAATCCTCTCGCTGCGCAACCTGGTGCTGGGTGTAGCGCGCTGATCTGCGCAAACAATGGGCATTCTGCGGGCTGAAATCGGCGTGGACCTGGGCACGGTAAACGTCCTGATCTACGTGCGCGGCAAGGGGATCGTGATCCAGGAGCCGTCGGTCGTCGCCATCCTCACCCGCGAAGAGCTGGTGGTGGAAGTGGGCGAGGAAGCCCGTCAAATGTATGGGCGCACGCCCGATGAAATCGAGGTTGCCCGGCCGCTGCGCGACGGCGTGATTGCCGATTACCAGGTGACGCAGAAAATGCTCCAGCATTTTCTGAACCGCGCGAAGGGATTTAGCCTGCTTCCTCCGCGCGTGGTCATCGGCGTGCCCTATGGCGTCACCAACGTCGAGCGCCGCGCGGTGCGCGAAGCAGCGCTGGAGGCCGGGGCGGGCGAGGTGTTTTTGATTCGCGAACCGCTGGCAGCGGCATACGGCGCCGGCCTGCCCGTGGATACCGCCACCGGCAACATGGTGGTGGATATCGGCGGCGGCACCGCCGAGGCCGCCGTGGTCTCGATGAACGGCATCGTCGTCGCCAACTCGGTGCGCGTGGGCGGGCTGAAGCTCGACGCGGCGATCCAGAACTTCATCCGGCGCAAGTACAACCTCGCCATCGGCGAGCCAACCGCCGAGGAGATCAAAATCAACATCGGCAGCGCCCTGCCGCTCCCCAAGGACGAAGAGATGTATATGGAAGTCCAGGGGCGCGATCAGGTCACCGGCCTGCCGCGCACCATTGAGGTCTCCACGAATGAGATCGTCGAGGCGCTCCAAGAACCGCTGGCCCAGATCACCGCATGCGTGAAATCCGTCCTGGAGCGCACCCCGCCGGAACTGGCCTCAGATATCATTGACCGCGGCATGGCCATGACCGGCGGCACGGCGCTGCTGCGCAAGCTCGACGAGTTCCTCACCCGCGAGACCGGCGTGCCGGCCTACGTGGCCGACGCGCCAGTCGCTTGCGTGGCGTTGGGGACCGGACGAGCGCTCGAGAACATCGAGATCCTGAAGCGGACGGAGTTTGTCTGAAGTTGAGCGCGGGTTCGGTCGTCCAGTTGATCCTCGCATCTGCCTCCGCGCGCCGACGCGACCTGCTCAGCCGGCTGGGCGTCGACTTTCAGGTCTGTCCTGCAGACGTGGATGAATCACCCCGGCCTGGCGAGACGCCACTGGTCACCCAGATGCGCATTACCCGCGACAAAGCGCGCACAGCACAGTCCAGGCTATCCGCAACCAGCCCAACGCTGGCTATGCAGCCTATCGTCGCCTGCGATACGACAGTGTTGCTGGATGGTGAGATGCTGAATAAGCCAGCCGGCCCGGAGGATGCGCGCCGAATGCTGCGCTGTCTGCGCGGCCGTGCGCACCAGGTGCAATCCGTGATCGTCGTGCGGCATGGGACACATGAAACCCTCGAAGTAGTAAGCACGCAAGTGCTCATGCGCGATTACAGCGACGAGGAGATCGAAGCCTACATTGCCACCGGCGACCCGTTCGACAAAGCGGGGAGCTACGCCGTACAGCATCCCCTCTTCCGGCCTGTCGCTGAGCTGCGCGGATGTCCGCTTAACGTCGTGGGCCTCGCACTTTGCCGACTGCGGGCCTGCCTGCCACAGCTTCCCGACCCTTCGGCGGTCTGTCAGTCATTCAGCGGACGGCCATGCCCTGTCTATCCCGATGAGCGTCACGTGATCACCGAGATCAACCCAGCGTTCAACACCTAAATGTCGCGCGGGTCATCGGTCATCATCACCAAGCGCGGTTGAAAACGGGCGATGATTTCTACCAAGTCGCGCTGGGCAGCCATGATCTCATCAATCCGCTTATAGGCCTGCGGCGACTCGTCCAGCCCGCCGCCCAATAGCTTCACGCCACGCTCACGCAGATATGCGTCGCGCATCTTCTTGGTGATGTTTTTGAACGCTTCATTCCGGCTCATTTGCCGGCCAGCGCCATGGGAAGCGCTGTTGAGCGAGGCTGGATTGCCCTTGCCGCGCACCACATAGCCCACATCGCCCATCGTGCCCGGGATGACTCCCAGCTCGCCCTTTCCCGCTGGCGTCGCACCTTTGCGATGCACATACACGCGCCGGCCATCCGGCAGGACTTCCTCCCAGGCAAAGTTGTGGTGATTTTCCACGGTGGCCAGCACGTCCAGCCCTGCTGCTTTGGTGATTTGTTGATGGATGATGCGATGATTGGCCGAGGCAAAACGGCCGGCCAAGTTCATGGCGAGCCAGTATTCCTGTCCAGCCTCGCTGGACATGTCCAGCCAGGCCAGGTGCGCAAGTTCTTTATCCAGCTCAGGATGCAGGCTGCGCGCCAGCTTGCTGTAATAGTCCGCGATCTGGTATCCCACGCCGCGGCTGCCGCTGTGGGAGAGCAGGGCGAGATACCTGCCGGGCTGCAGGCCGAGTTTGGCATCGTAGGTGAGCACGTCCAGCTCCCCGAACTCAACAAAATGATTGCCGCTGCCGGATGTGCCGAGCTGGGGGATGCCTTTTGTCTCCCTCAATTGCTTTAGAAGCGGCGTGGCCCACCAATCGGGGTCGTCGAGGATCGGATCTTCGCGCGGCGGCTTCCATTCCGCGCCGGCGCCAAAGCGGGTTTGTTCGCGCAACACCTTCTCGAACCGGCCCTGCTGTTGGCTCAATAGTTCAGGCGGGTCAGCGAAGACGCTCAGCCGCATACGGCAAGCAATATCCACGCCGACCGCGTAGGGGATCACAGCACCCTCAGTGGCCAGTACGCCGCCGATCGGCAAGCCGTAGCCCACGTGGGCATCGGGCATGAGCGCACCGGCCACACTCACCGGCAAACGCATGGCGTTATCCATCTGAGCGCGCGAGGCCGCATCAATATGCTCCGCGCCGAACACAGCGTATGGGAGCGGCTCACGCCGAACTTCGCTCGATTGCTTCATTTGAACGCGCTACTTGAGGATGTAATACGTGCCCTTCTTCTCACCGATGCGCATCAAGACGCCTTTCTCAACCAAGTCGGCAAGGTCCATGCGCAGGGTTTCGGGCGTCACGTTCGGGCACAGCACTTGAAAGTCGCGATTGGTGATGCGTCCGTGCTCGCGCACATATTGCAGAGCGCGAGCCTGTCGTTCGTTCACAGTCAAGCTGGCGGGCAGCACGCCGGCCTCTGGCGCGAAGAGCGTGATGTTCTGGGTCACGCGGCGCTCGCGCACGTTTGAGAGGATCACCGTGAAGCTATAGGACGTGGCGTTGAACTTGGGGGCTGGATGTCCGGCAGCGACCATCTCTTCGATCATCCGGTCTATGCCCAGGCCTAGCTCTTCAATGTATCCCCATTGGAAGAGGCCCTGGACGATGCGCGGGTTGCGCGAGAAGTGCTCCTCGATGATGTTGTCCAAGGTGATATAACCGGCCAACCCACCGGGCGAGATCACCTCCAGCCGGTCGGCATACTTGCGCACTTCGACCCGCCGGCCGCGCAAGCGATAGTCGCGATGGCACACCGCGTTCACCAGTGCCTCGCGCACGGCGAACTCCGGATACTCCAACACTTCCTGGCGCTCCAGGCCCCTGACGATCGCCCCCACGCGCATCTCTTCCAGGATCACTTGCCAAGTGCGCTCGATCACGCGTGCCAACGGCCCGTTGATCTCCTCGCGCCTGCCGTAACCGGCGCGCCCCTCTTCCGAGCGCGGCTCAACCCCGGGAAACTTGACGAAGACGACACCGCTCTGAGGGAGGAACGCCTGCGGGTTTTTGCCGAACAGCAAGATGCCTGCGACGGTGGGCTGGCCGCGCATATCCAGCGCGCCGATCTCCTGAAGCAGGGTAGCCGCGCCGGCTGCGGTGCGCTCGGCGAGATCGATCTTGCGGCGGGTGCGCGCCTCGCGTTTGGCAATGTATTCGGCGACCACGTCGTCGTCGAAGTCTTGCAACGTCGCTGCCGGAACAGTCTCGGCTTCGTAGTCGCCCAGCGATTTGCTTTGGGTGAGGTGACGGATTTCTTCGCCGGTCAAGACGCGGTTCTCGCCGGCAGCGCGCACCAGGACGCGACCATCCTTGGTTGAGTGCAGGTCTATGCTGCGCGGCACGCGCACGACGAGATGCGGCGCATGGCTGTCGCCAGAGCTCTCTATGGTTGCCATCACAGGCGGCGAGGTCAGGCTGGCAGCCTGTCGCAGCGCGGCCTCGATGTCCTCCGGCGCAATATCAATCGTTGGCCGGCCGCGATCATCGTAGCCCAGCACAATCGTGCCGCCGTCGGTGTTGGCAAACGCCACCATCACCTCGGCCAGCGCCTGCGGGTCGAGGGTCGGCAGGAAGGCCAAAACGTGAGAAGAGGCGCGAGTCCGCTGCGTCATTGGCGCGCTTCTTTCGAATTATCTCACCAAGCTGCGCCCCTAGCTTGACAGATGCGCCTCCGGATGATCTCCGTATGACGGGCTGACGTGGCCAGCGGCAGCCGCGTGCTCATCAGTCCACCTGCGTCAAGCGCGCCACGCTGGCCACGACATCTCCCTCGCGCAGCGTGATCAGACGCGATCCGCGCGTGGCACGGCCGGTCTTGGGGATATCGCTCACCCGCTGGCGCAGCACCACGCCATTCGCGCTGATGATCGTGACTTGGTCTTCTGGCTGCACCACCCGTGCTGCGACCAGCTCGCCGGTCACCTCCAGCGCGCCGCTCATGGTGCGCATGCCGCTGCCGCCGCGGCCCTTGGCGCTGTATTCGTCTAGCGATGTGCACTTTCCATAGCCGTTGGCGGTCACGGTGAGCAAAAAGCCGCCCGGTTCAACGACCTCCATGCCGGCGATGTAATCCCCTGCTTTCTTAAAGCGCATGGCGCGCACGCCGCTGGCAGTGCGCCCCATGCGGCGCACCAGCGTCTCGCTAAAGCGCAACGCCTGTCCCTGTGCGGTCACCAGCAGCAGCTCTCCGTTGCCCGGCGTCAGGCGCACATAGCTCAGCTCGTCGTCGTCCGCGAGGGTCATGCAGATCAAACCATTGCTGCGGATGTTGGCGAATGCGCTTAAATCAACCCGTTTAATCTTGCCCATGCGGGTGCACATAGCGATGGTGGGGGTGCTGTCTCCGCTGTGGGCCGGCTCGCCCTCCATCGCCTCATCCAGCGCCTGTGTCCCTTCGTCACTGCCATCCGGCGCGGCCGCATCGCCCGCATCTTCTTCACTACCGTTGTTGACGGGCTGGCTGTTTCTTGCTTGTTCAATCAGCGACTTTGGGATGGGCAGGGCAGCCGTCACCTTCTCGCGCTCGCCGATGCTGATCAGGTTGGCCAGGTAAGTGCCTTTGGCCGCGCGATCAGCCTCTGGGATTTGATGCGCTTTCAGCGCATAGGCTTTGCCTCGGTTGGTGAAGAACAGCACCGTATCATGCGTGCGCGCGCTGAAGAGGAAGATCACCTCGTCTTCTTCCTTGGTGGTCATGCCACTCACGCCACGCCCGCCGCGGCTTTGCGCGCGGTATGCCTCTACAGGGGTGCGCTTGATATAGCCTTGCTCGGTGATGGAGATGAGCACGCTTTTATCCGGGATGAGCTCTTCGTCGTCGAAATCCTCGCGCGCGTCGGCCACGATGCGCGTGCGGCGTGCGTCGCCGTACTTCTCCGCCAGCTTCAGCACGTCTTCCTTGATCAGGGCCAGCACCTTGGCCGGGTTGGCCAGCAGGTCTTCCAGATAGGCGATGGTGCGCAGGCATTCCTGATATTCATCCTCGATCTTCTGGCGCTCCAGCGCGGCCAGCCGGCGCAGTTGCATATCCAGGATCGCTTGGGCCTGAAGCTCGGTGAGCGAGAGGCGCGCGATCAGCTCTGCCTTGGCCGTCTCCGCGTCCGGCGCATTGCGAATGATGGCGATCACCTGGTCGAGGAAATTGAGCGCGATGCGCAATCCTTCCAGGATATGCGCGCGCGCTTTGGTCTTGGCCAGGTCGAATTCGCTGCGCCGGCGGATGACTTCGCGGCGGTGTTCAATAAAGATAATCAGGGCGCGCTTAAAGCTAAGCAAGCGGGGTTGTAGCCGGCCTGCTTCATCGCTCACCAAGGCCAGCATTTGCACGCCAAAGGTGCTCTGCAGGGCCGTGTACTTGTATAACCGGTTGAGCACGCGCGAGGGCTGTGCGCCACGGCGCAGCTCAATCACCACACGAATGCCGCGCCGGTCGCTCTCATCGCGGATGTCGCTGATCTCCTCAAGGCGGCCTTCACGCACCAGGTCGGCGATCCGTTCGATCAGCATCGCCTTGTTCACCTGGTAGGGCAATTCGGTGATCACGATCTGATGCCGGCCGCCGCGTATCTCTTCGATGGTCGCTACGCCGCGCATCACCAACCGTCCGTGACCGGTGGCGTAAGCCGTCGCGATGCCCTCGCGGCCAACGATCAGCCCGCCAGTGGGGAAGTCCGGCCCAGGCACAATCGCTGTCAAGTGCTCTACAGTAATCTCGTCCAAGCGTTCCCAGTGATCCACCAGGAAGGCGACGGCCTGGCAAAGCTCGACCAGATTGTGCGGCGGGATGTTCGTCGCCATACCCACCGCGATGCCAGACGAGCCATTCAGCAACAGATTGGGCAGCGCCGAAGGCAACACGCGCGGCTCTTGCAGCGTGCCATCAAAATTGTCTGTCCAATCAACGGTGTCCTTGTCCAGGTCAGCCAGCAGCTCCTCAGCAATCCGCGAGAGGCGCGCTTCTGTGTAGCGCATCGCCGCCGGCGGGTCGCCGTCCACACTGCCGAAGTTGCCCTGGCCGTCTATCAGCGGATAGCGAATAGAGAAATCCTGCGCCATGCGCGCCAGCGCCTCGTAGACGCTGCTATCGCCATGGGGATGGTATTTGCCCAGTACATCGCCCACCACGCGCGCGCTCTTGCGATAAGGAGCGGTGGATCGTGCGCCGGTATCATACATGACATAAAGGATGCGGCGCTGAACTGGCTTTAGGCCATCGCGGGCGTCGGGCAGCGCGCGCGAGACGATCACGCTCATCGCGTAATCGAGATACGCGCTACGCATCTCGCGGTCAATGTCTGTATCTCGTATGCGACCGATAGGTGAGGCGGGGGGTTGGGCTGAGCCGGCATCCGGCTCCGTCACCGGCGCGAGGCCGTCGTTTGTCTCTTCAGGGGGTGTCATAGACTGCTTGTCGGGCTATCGAACATCCGTGGGCAATTGCTGTTGTCTGCTCAAAGATGGGTATCCGGTAGCACATTCCCTCCATCTAGAGGGATGTGTTCAGATTTTACTTTACTGCGGCATAGGCGGATGCATGGGCGCGCCTACGGCTGGGGGCAGAGCCTTGGGGCAAGCGACAGCACTGCTGTCGCCCATCCGGGTTTCTCCCCCCTCGATGAACGCACCCTTGCGCCCCCAACATCTGCCGGCGTATAATCCTCGGTGTTGCCTCTTCGGTTAATCAATTCGTCAACACATAACCCTCGCTTCTTAACCAATACAACATACAGAAGGCGGAGCAAACATGAACCAGCTAAGCGCGCTCAAGGACGACGATGAAGTGATGATTGCCTACGGCAAGGGCAAGCGCATGCCACTTGCGCTCTACAAGGTGCGCCATTCGCTGGCCCATGTGATGGCGCAGGCAGTCACCGAACTCTTCCCCCAAGCCAAGCCCACGATTGGGCCGCCCATAGAAAGCGGCTTTTACTACGACTTCTATACCCCAACGCCGTTCACCCCACAAGATCTGGAGCGCATCGAGGCGCGCATGCGCGAAATCGTCAATAAGCACGTGGATTTTGTCCGCCGCGAGGTGAGCGAAGCCGAAGCCCGCGAACTCTTCAAAGACAATCCCTTTAAGCTGGAGTTAATTGATGGCCTGGTGCGCGGCGCAGCCGATGAGATGGGCGAGCAGACCTCAGCAGCGGGTGACGGCGCTGCGAGCGTGCTCACAGTGTATACCCAGGACACCTTCACTGACCTCTGCCGTGGGCCACACGTCAACAACACGCGCGAGATCCATCCCGATGCGTTCAAGCTGGTTCAAAGCAGCAGCGCATATTGGCGCGGCGACGAGAAGAACCCCGTGCTTCAGCGCATCTATGGCCTCGCCTTCCACACCCCCGAGGAACTTCAGCATCACCTCAAGATGCAAGAAGAAGCGCGCAAGCGCGACCATCGCAAGCTGGGTGCTGAACTGGAGATCTTTATGTTCGATGATGAGGTTGGCCCAGGGCTGCCCATCTGGCTGCCGAACGGCGGTGTGTTGATCGAGCAATTGGAAGCGCTGGCCAAAAAGATGGAAGAGGATGCCGGCTATCTGCGCGTGCGCACCCCTCATGTCACTAAAGAAGCCCTCTTCGTGCGCAGCGGCCACCTGCCATACTATGCCGAGAGCATGTTCCCCCCCATGACGCTAGACGACGGCGAGCGCTACTACATCAAGCCGATGAACTGCCCCTTTCACCATAAGATTTACGCCTCCAAGCCGCGCAGCTATCGAGACCTTCCTCTGCGGCTGGCCGAGTATGGCACCTGCTATCGCTTTGAGCAGAGCGGCGAGCTATTCGGGCTGATGCGCGTGCGCTCGATGCAAATGAACGACGCGCACATCTACTGCACCGAGGAACAGTTTGAAGCCGAGTTCCTCGGCGTGGTCAACCTTTATCTGAAGTACTTTGAGATCTTCGGCATTGAGAAGTACGTCATGCGCCTGAGCTTGCACGCCGATGCTGGGCTGGGCAAGAAATACGTGGACAACAAGCCGCTCTGGCTGAAGACCGAGGAGATGGTGCGGCGCGCCATGCGGCAGGGCAACGTGCCCTTCTACGAAGCGGAAGATGAGGCCGCGTTCTACGGGCCGAAGATCGACGTCCAGATTTATAGCGCGATCGGCAGGGAGTTCACACTAGCGACGAATCAGGTGGACTTTGCCGTGCCGGCGCGCTTTAACCTCACCTATGTTGACCGTGACGGCCAAGAGAAGACCCCGCTCTGCATCCACCGCGCCCCGCTGGGCACCCACGAACGATTTATTGGCTTCTTGATCGAACATTTTGCCGGCGCCTTTCCGCCTTGGCTCGCGCCGGTTCAAGCGGTGCTCATCCCCATCGCCGATCGCCACGTGGAGTATTGTCAGCGCGTCGCGCGTCAACTGCGTGCCGAAGGCATGCGCGTCCTGGTGGACGATGGGCCAGAGCGGATGCAAAACAAGATTCGCAAAGCGCAGCTCTCGAAGATCCCCTATATGCTCGTCGTTGGGGATAAGGAGGTACAGTCGGAAGCTGTATCCGTGCGGTTGCGCAGCGGCGAAGACCTCAAAAGTCAACCAGTTGGCGAATTTGCCGCGCGCGTCAAGGCGCTGGTTGCGCGCTATGCCCTTGCGCTCTGGGAGTGACCTAGGTCAACCGCCCAAGGGGAGATGAGAGCCGGTAGTCTGCCCTGAGCGGACGAGGGGGAGTGATGTCCCTGCTGAGCGCCGGAGCATCTCCAGCCGATCCAGCTCAGCCATCAGCCGCGCTTGGCGCGTCTTGAATGCCTCTGCTTGTATCCCCTCCGCCCAGGTCAGGTCGTAGTAGATGTTCGTTAACTCTTTCTTGAGGTAAGCGATCGTCTCGTCAAGCAGCTGCCTGTTCATGGTCGTTTACACACATCGGCCGTCTGGTACGCGCGAGTATATTGACCAGCATGAAGCAAGAGTAATGAACAGGTTAACATACCAATAAATAGTTCTCCCGCCAATGCTTCTCAGAACCTTAAAGAACGCTTAAACATCGTTCTCTATAACTGCATAAACCATGGCAAGCACTCCGCGCACACGCTCAGCGCTCGACCAAGACATCGAGGCCATCCGCGACGACATCCTTCGCATGGGGAGTTTCGTCAGCGAACAGATCGCCACCGCCGTGCGCTCGCTCAAGACACGCGATACCGGCCTCGCTCACCGGGTGAACTCGGCCGATCAGCAGGTGAACGAAATGCGCTACAAAGTTGAGCGGGCGAGCGTGCGCACCATTGCAACGCAGCAGCCGACCGCGAAGGACCTGCGCATCATCATCGCCTCGATGCACATCGCCAGCGAACTGGAGCGCATCGCCGACCACGCCGCAGGCATCGCATCCATCACCATCCGCATTGGGGACGAGCCGCTGGTGAAGCCGCTGATCGACATTCCACGCATGCAAGAGGTGGCGTGTGAGATGCTCCATGGCGCGCTCGACGCATTTGTCAAAAAAGACGCCGAAGCAGCCAAACTGATCGCCCAGCGCGATGAGGAGGTGGATGAGCTATACAACCAGGTTCTGCGCGAGCTTCTGGCTTATATGATGCAAGATGCGCGTGTCATCCCCCAATCCACCTATCTTGTTTGGACTGCTCACAACCTGGAGCGCATCGCCGACCGCGTGACCAACATCTGCGAGCGCGTGATCTTCATCGCCACAGCCGAGCTAGGGGACTACAAGCCAGAGAAAGAGTAGCGCATGGACTATGGTCAAAGTTCTCATTGTCGAGGACGAGAGCGTTCTGCTGGATCTGTTGACCCGCCACTTGGAGAGCGAGGGATATACGGTCGTCACCGCCTCGCGTGGAGATGACGGTCTGGAAGTCGCCAGGCGAGAGATGCCCGACATTTGCGTGTTGGATGTCATGCTGCCTGGCTTGGACGGCTTGTCCTTGTGCCGCATCCTGCGCCGCGAATCAGACATGCCGATCATCCTGCTGACGGCCCGCGCAGGTGAGGTGGACCGGGTGATCGGCCTGGACAACGGAGCCGATGACTACGTGGTCAAGCCGTTCAGCTTGCCTGAATTGACCGCCCGCATCCGCGCAGCCTTGCGGCGCACATCCAAGCGCTCGGATAATCAACTCCAAGTTGGGGATATTCGCCTTGACATCGCGGCGCGCCGGGCCTATCGCGGAGACAAAGAACTCAAGTTGAGCCACAAGGAATTCGAGCTGCTGGCGACGCTCATGCGCAACAAAGGGGCCGTGCTCTCCCGCGAATATCTCATCAGCCAGGTGTGGGGCTACGACTTCGACGGCGACATGCGCACAGTAGATGTCCACGTGCGCTGGCTGCGAGAGAAAATCGAGGAAGACCCTTCCAATCCTCGTCACCTACAGACCGTGCGCGGGGTGGGCTACCGGATTGACTGAGCTGCTCATCGCCCGAATAACATCAGGCGTTGGCCGTTCATGGTGGCTGCTGCATCGGAGCACAAATACAACATCGCAGCGGCAATGTCCTCCGCAGGGGTGAACTGGGCGTAGTCTGCGCCTGGTCGCTCAGCGCGCATCTGCGGCGTCAGGATAGCGTTGACGACGATGATATTCGCCGTTGCACCGCTGCCTTTGAACTCATCGGCAAGGGCAAGCGTCAATGCCTCGGCTGCTGCTTTGCAGGCGCCATACGCAGCATTTACATGCGCTGGCCGCTGCGCTTGCGGTGAGGACACTAAGATAAACCGCCCGCGATGCGCCTTGAGCGGCTCGACGAAGGCGCGCATGACGTTCCACGCCGTCTCGAGCAACAGCCCTTTCAACAGCGCCCAATCCGCCTCGGGGAACTGCGCGATCGGCTGTCCGCCACGATACCCGCCGACCAAATGAATCACCGCATCTACGCGCCCGAAGCGCTGCACCACCTCACGCGCCCATGCTAGGGTTTGCGCCGCATCTAGAAGGTCTACGACGGCGATGTTGTGGCCCTCTGCATTGCCAAGCTGTGCTGAGACGGCCTCTAACCTAGACTGGTTCGCATCGGCCAGCGCCAATCGCGCGCCGGTTTGTGCGAACGCCTGGGCAACGGCTGGGCCTAGGCCCCCCGCAGCGCCGGCTATCACCACTACTCTAGACGAATCATTCATCGTTTCATTGAAGATTATAGGCCTTCCAGCGCGTATTTTGCGCTGGTCGAGGAGCTGTAGTAGAACGTGTGTTATGAGAAAGCTTGCTTATCTGGCCATCGCGTGCGCTACGGTCATCACCGCCTGCGGCGCAGACGCTCCGCAGCCACCATCGCAGCCCACTGCCGAGCCAGAGCCGTCAGTCACCCCAACGCCTCGCCCCAACTTGCCGAACTGGAAGGAAGAGATGCCCTTGCCCTTCCCCTTCCCAGAAGGTGCTTTCGCGCCAGTTGACGCCTTCGTACAAGCCCAGCGGCTTGGCCGTGGCGTCAACTTCGGCAACATGCTGGAAGCGCCAAAAGAGGGCGAATGGGGATTGGTGGTTCGAGAGGAATACTTCCCGCTCGTGCGCCAGGCCGGTTTTGATACCGTCCGCGTGCCGATCCGCTGGTCTGCCCATGCCTTGCGCCAGCCGCCATATACCATCGCGCCGGAGTTCTTTCAACGCATCGATTGGGTCATCGAGAACGCGCTGCAGAACGACCTGAACGTGGTGATCAACATGCACCATTATGAGGAGTTATTCAAAGACCTGGAGGGCGAACGCGAGCGATTCTTGGTGCTCTGGGATCAAATTGCCACGCGCTATAGAAATCTGCCGCCGGAGGTGCTCTTCGAGCCACTCAACGAACCACACGGCGCGCTGGACAATGAATCCTGGGAGGAGTTGTTCAGGCAGGTGCTGGCCGTCATCCGTCGCACCAACCCGCACCGCAATGTGATCTTCACCGGCGCCGACATGGGAACGCTCAACGGCCTGCTACAAGCCAAGCGTCCAAACGACGACCCACACTTGATCGCCACTTTCCACTACTACCTTCCGTTTGCATTCACCCACCAGGGCGCGGAATGGGTGGAAGGCAGCAGCGCCTGGCTAGGCACCACCTGGAGGGGCAACGGCACGCAGCGCGCCAACGTGGACTATGACATGGACCGCGCCGTACGCTGGGGGAAGCAAAATAATATGCCGGTCTGGATAGGTGAGTTCGGCGCTTATAGCAAAGCCGACCTCGATTCGCGCGTGGCCTGGACCAACTACGTCGCGCGCGCTGCCGAAGCGCGCGGCCTCACATGGGCCTACTGGGAGTTCGGCAGCGGTTTCGGCGTATACGACCCGATCAGCTTGCAGTGGAATGAGCCGATATTAAACGTCCTCATCCAAAAACAGGAAGCGACCGGCAGGTAAAACCAGGGTAGCTCATGCTTCGTGCGAGCTGGTCGTTTCGGAGGATGCGCTGCCGTCCTCAGCCGCTAGGGGACGAGCCGAGAGCGGCCTCCCACCGACTCGGTATGGGTAGGCGACTTTGCGCGGCTGTTTGGGTGGAGTAGGCGCGGCAACGTTGCTGCGCTTGAAGCGCTCAAACAGCCCGCGCCTTGTTTGTTTGGGGGCAGTGTTTACCGTGCTCTGGGCGCTCGCCACAGGCGCATCTTGCGCAGCGGCTGGCTCCGCTGTGGGCATCGCAGCCGGCTCTGGCGTAGCGACTACCTTGGAAAGGACGCTGGCCGGCTCAGCCGACGTGCGCACCGTGCGCGCCGCAGGATTGGGGGCGACCCGCAGCGGCCACAGCGCGACCCTGCTGACGCTGTAGGCAAACAACGCGATGGCGAATATCCCGAGGACCTGCGCGAGCAACTGATCGGTGGGCAGCTCGGCGCGCGACAAAAGGCCGACGACGCCGTAGCTGCCGTTTGCGAAGACGCCGGTGCAGACCAGGCCAATGGCGGATGGGGCGAGCACCGAGGTGACGATGGCGGCTTCGTCGTTCCAGCCCCACCGCTCATGAACCACGTAGTAGCCTATCGTGGCCAGCAGGCCACAGACCATGCCCAAGCCGACGACCACCGGCAAAGGCAGCAGCGCGCCCGCGCTGGAGGTGACGAAGACGCTCGCCAGCGCCGCCCGTCCGGCGCTCAGCACATCGGCGTGTCGCGTGGTGAACGTGGTGTATAGGCCCGCCGTCAGGATCGCAGCGCTCACTGCCACCGCGCCGCTGACAAATTGGCCGCTGCTGAGCGCAGGTGTGTCATAGCCACCGAGCGCAGCCGCGCCGGCCATCGAGAGCAACACGCCGGCCACCGCGCGAACCGGAAACTGGGTCGTCGGCAACCTGGGCGTGTCTGGCGTCAGCTCGCGCGGCAATGCAAGGCGCGCCCAGATCAAGCTGGCCATGCCGGTTGCCAAGCCGATCGTGGATAAACGCCCCACATCCACCCATCCGCGCCCCAAGTCGGCGTTCTCGCCCAGCCTCGCCAGCCAGCCATCTGTCCATCCCCAGCACGCGATCACCGGCAAGATCAGCCCGCATACGAGGAGCGCGAAGAGCGCGACCGCCGCCAAGCGCACATAGGATGGCACAGCGCCGGCCGCCAGCAGCGCGCCGGCAGCGACAAGTGGCCAAAGACGCACCAGCAGGCCGATGCTCTCGGGGTCGGTCGCGTCTTGGAGGAAGAACCCATGCAAGCCGAGGAACACCCACCGCGCGCCGTCGCTCTCCAAGCTGAGCGCCTGCCAACGGCTGCCGAAGGCGAACGCAAATCCCCACGCCACCAAGGTCAACGTCCCGATGGCCAGCGCGATCAGCGCAGCAGCAGCTAGGCGGTGGTGATGCTGTGACGGCACACCAGCGGCGATGAGCAACCACAGGCCAGCCGGCAGCAACAAGCCCCCTATCGCGTTTGCATCCACGGGCGGTTAAGTATAATTTAACTCAATGGCATCCCCGTCCGCTCAGGACAGCCTGATGCTGGCGCGCGCGGTGATCACGGCGGCCGCCGAGAAGAAAGCTGAAAACATACTCTTGCTCGATCTACGCAACCTTTCCTCAGTGGCTGATTATTTCGTCGTGTGCTCTGGCTCCAGCGAGCGACAGCTACGCGCGATCGCTGAGGCGATTGAAGAGCATGTGTACAAAGAATACCGCGTAGATGTGCATCACGTCGAGGGGTTAAACGGCAGCGGGTGGATTTTGCTCGACTATCGCGACGTGGTGGTGCATATCTTCCTGCCAAGCCAACGCAGCTACTACAACCTTGAGGGCCTGTGGGCCAAGGCTCCCGTGCTGTTGCGCATGCAGTGAGTCAAAACTCCAGCTTCTTATAGCGCATCGCCACACTTTCCACGATGCCGATGGCGACCATCAGTGAAATCAGGCTGCTGCGGCCGTAGCTGACAAAGGGCAACGTCACGCCGGTCACCGGCATCAGGCCCACTTGCATGCCTAGGTTGACATACGTCTGCAGAAACAGCGTCGCGGCGATGCCGGCGCAGATCAATCGGCCGAAGGTGTCGCGCGCGATCATAGCCGTGCGCAGCACGCGCAAAATGACGAGCGCCAATAGGGCGATGAAGACCATGCTGCCGACAAACCCAAGCTCCTCGCCGATTACGGAGAAGATAAAGTCGGTGTGTCGCACGGGGAAGAAGCGCAGTTGTGTTTGTGGCCCTTGGAGATAGCCTTGTCCCCATAGGCCGCCGTTGCCGAGGGCGATGAGGGCCTGTTCACTCTGATAATTTGCCCCCGGCTCCTCCACCAGCCCCAACAGCAGCTCAATCCGGCTGCGCTGATATGCCTGAAAGGATGGTAATTGCGTCACCAGGACCACGATCGCAACGCCAGCCAGCAGGATAAATGCCATGTGCCTGCGCTCTGCCCCACCGACGAAGATCAGCACCAGCCACAGAAAGACGATCGTCAGCGCGGTGCTCAGGTTGGGCTGTAATAGGATGAGGACGACGCAGGGGAGCGTGATTAAGCCGGAAAGGGCGATCGTGCGAAGATAATCTGAGCGACCTTGACGATCCGCGATCAAGCGCGCCAACACGATTGTGAGCGTCAACTTTGCCAGCTCGCCCGGTTGCACGTCGAAGCCCCCGAGGTCAAACCAGCGACGAGCGCCCTGACGCTCCACACCGGCCACCAATACCAGCGCCAGCGCAGCGACGATGCCTACATAGAGCGGGGCAGCCAGCCCGCGCAGCAGGGTGTAATCGAAGATGCTAACGAGGAGGAGGATAGACAGCCCGATGACGGCAGTGATGGCCTGGTCGAGCCAGCTTCGCTCTACGGCGGGGTTGCCCTCGTTGCGCGTCGCGCTGTAGATCATCGCCACCCCAAAGGCGATCAACAGCACGACGGCTGCCAGCAACAGCCAGTCAAAGCGCCGCCATAGGCGCGAATCGAGCATCAGTGTTATGCGTTAGCGCGCATTCGACCTCCCGGCCGAGCGCACAGCGCGCGCGCCTCTGTTAGCAATCAGTGGGATATCCACCACCAGCTTGCTGCTATTCTGCTCGTGGAGGAGATTGACGTTGACGTGCTCGCAATCAACGCTCACCCGTCGAGAAATCGCAGCCACGATGTCATCCTTGATCAAGGCGAGCACGCCTGGCGGGATCTCTAGGCGATCGTAAGCAAGCAAGGTTTGCAACCGCTGCTTGGCGACTTGTGCGCTGTTCGACTTGACAAAGAACCGGTTGAGAGCTTCCATAGAGTAATTATAGAACAACTTCTAAGCTTAGTCTAGATCGTCTAAGAACAGTCTATGCCTAACTGGCCTTGCCGAACAGTCGCTGCCACCATCCCAGCGCCTGTGGTATTTCCAACGGCACGTGCTCGCCGCTCAGACGTCTGGCAATGTCACGATAAGCGAGCGCGGCCGGCCCTTTACCATTACAGACAACCGGCATGCCGCGATTGGAGGCCGAGAGGATCGCATCATCCTCCGGCACGATGCCGATGATCTCCGTGGAGAGTACTTCTTTAATATCCTCCACAGAGAGCATCTCTTGCCTCTTCACCCGCGCCGGCACAACACGATTAATGACCAAGTAAATCTGTGTCTTTCCTTGCGATTCGGCCAGGCCGATCACGCGATCGGCATCGCGGACGGAAGAGACCTCGGGATTAATCACGACGAGCACCAGGTCAGCGGGCGCGAGCGCGTTTTGAAAACCTTGTTCGATCCCAGCGGGCGAGTCAATCAAGATGAACTCAAACTCCTTGCGCAGCTCGTCGCATACCTGGATCATCTGTTGCGGGGTGACGGCGGTTTTATCACGGGTCTGCGCTGCCGGCAGCAGGAAGAGTTCTGCCGCACGCTTATCGCGAATCAGTGCTTGGCGCAGCCGGCAGCGGCCTTCTACGTAATCTACGATGTCATAGACGATGCGATGCTCCAGGCCCATGACCAGGTCTAGGTTGCGCAGACCGATGTCACTATCAACGACGACGACCTTGCGCCCAAGCTGCGCCAGAGCTATGCCGACGTTTGCCGTCAACGTGGTCTTGCCCACCCCGCCCTTACCCGAGGTCACCGTAATCACTTGGGCTTCAAGAGGTGTGTGCTCGTTCATTGCATGACCGTTTAAGATTGAAGGCAGCATGTTGCTCATCGTTCCTCTTCACTTGAGTGTGTGAGTCAAGACGTCCCAGGGCGCAAAGATGATCTCCTGCTCCTTAAGCAGCGCAATCTGCGCAGCGCGTTTCTTGCGCTGTCCACGCTCCAAAGTGCGCGGGATATAAACGGCTTCGGCGATGCGGACGCACGTCGGCGACATTTCCAGCGCGCACACCACGGCCTTTGGGTTGCCTAGCGCTCCGGCGTGCACTGCACCGTTCAACCTACCCCATACAATAATATCACCACCAGCGATAATCTGGGCGCCTGGGTTGACATCGCCCATAATCACGATATGGCCCGGATGGCGCAAAATCTGACCGGAGCGGATGCGCCGGCGCACGAATAAACCGTCTCCTCCCTCGCCGGACGGTGATGGGCTATTCCTTGCCCCCTCACTCAGGTGCGCTGGCTGTTCTGGGGTGCAGCGCGCTGCGACGGTGGTCGTCAACCGGTCTGCTAGCCCCAACGAGCGGACGCGCGCGCAGGTCTCGGCGTTTTGCGAGATGACGGCCCATAATTTGATCTCTCGCGTCCGCAACACATCAATCGCGCGTCGCAGGTCCTCCTCATCCAGCGTCGCATCTTTGACGTCAAAAGCAACGCTGCTTCCGCGGAAGAAGTGAGGGGTGGCGTCTAGCTTAGCCTCGAGCTCGCGCAGATGAGCGAACCAAGGCGTTTGGGCCGCATCGTTGAACACGATGAGCAACCCATGTCGGTATCCCTTGATCGCGATCATGGCTTCTTCCTGCCACGGGCGACCGCATGCGCCTTACTCTGAGTCGCTCCTGGCCACCGGTGCTAGCTTCTCCTCCGGCACGCCCAGGTTGAAATACCTATTGTAAATGCGCTGTGTGATCGGCGCAGCAACACCGGAGCCTTGGCCACCGTTCCAAACGTACACGGCCATGGCGATCTGCGGATTGCGCGCCGGCGCATACGAGACAAACCAGGCGTGCGTGGGCAGGTTTTGAATGCCGACATAACAGATGCCGGTCGCATAGGCCACGTCATCGCAGAACTCGGCGGTGCCCGTCTTGCCGGCATATTCAAAGCCCTCCAGCCGCGAGCGCCACGCCGTGCCGCCAGGGTCGTTGACCACCTCCCATAGCGTATCCTGGATCAGCCGCAGATAGTAGGGGTCAAGCCGCACCTGACGGATGATCTTCGGGGTGAAGGGCTGGATCACCTCCCCGCGTTCATTGATGACCTCGCGGATGATCTGCGGGTGATAAAGTGTGCCGCCATTGGCGATTACGGCGGTCACGTTTGCCATCTCAAGCGGCGTGACCAGCACATAGCCCTGGCCAATCGAAGCGTTGTAGCTATCGCCTGTGGACCATACCTCACCGATATTGCGCAGCTTCCAGTTTTTGGTTGGCGCAATGCCCACGCTGTAATCAATGTTTAACTCGGTGCGTTCGCCGATGCCGAACTCCTGCGCCCATTGGGCTAGCTTGTCAGGCCCCAACCCGACGATGTTCTCGCGCTCATCTGCAAACCCCCCTACAGTTTTGTAAAAGTATGTATCGCATGAGTTGCGCAGCGCCTGACGAATGTTCTGCCAGCCATGACCGGTGCGCTTCCAGCAGTAGAACTTCTGTCCTTTCTCAGGGTCTTCCGGGTTGAATTGGTCCGGCAAGATGAAGATGCCCGGGTCGTAGACGACTGTGCGTTCGGTCACAGCGCCCTCCTGGAGCAGGGCAGCGGTTGTGACGATCTTGAACGTGGAGCCGGGTGGCACGCGATCCTGCGTCGCGTGGTTCAAGAGCGGCTTGTGTAAGTCCTTGGCCAGCGCCTCGAACGCTTGCCGCGAGATCCCTTTGGCGAATAAATTGTTGTCATAGCTGGGGATGGAGACCATCGCCAAGATCTCGCCGGTGTTTGGGTTGAGCGCAACGGCTGCGCCGCGCGGCGCGCCGCGCTCCCTCATTGCTGTGCCGAGCACGTCGCTGACGATCTGCTGGAGGCGCAGATCAATCGTCAGGCGCACGCTATAGCCGTTCACCGGCAGCGTCTCACTCAGGACTTGCAATTCTTCGAATGAGGCATCTACCAAGATTCTGCGTTTGCCTTTCTTGCCGCGCAAGATTTCCTCGGCTGCCCGCTCGACGCCTGTGATGCCGACGCGATCGGTATCATAGTCATAGATCTCGCGCGAATATCGCTCCGGCTCGCGTTCTACCATTTCCTTGAAGATCTTGCCGGTGTAGCCTAGGACGTGGGCCAGCAGGTCTTTGTATGGATATTCGCGCGAGCCAACCGTTTGCACTACGACGCCGCGCATGATGAGCGATTGTTCCTGGATGGCCATCGCGACCTCGCGCGGCACGTTGTCGGCGATGATCATTGGTTGATACGGCGCAAAGCGCGCGTCGCGGCTGACCACTTTCGTATAAATGTCCCCGGCCGTCACGCCTGGCTGGTTGATCATCTCGGCCAACTTGTTGTACATGGCCATGCGCTCGATGCGCTGCCGGATCGGGTCGTCGGGGTAGCGGACCTGCTGGATGGGGATGATCGCCACCTGGTATGCCGGCGCGTTGCGCACCAGCGCTTCGCCGTTGCGGTCGTAGATCAGGCCGCGGATGGCTGGCAGTGGGCGTTCGATCACGCTGCGCCGGCCCACCTGTTCGCTGAAGACCCGCTGTTGATTCACTTGCAGGTCATAGAGGCGCACGCTCAGGATGACAAACGTCACGATCACGCCGACCGAAAGCAGGACGAGGCGCAGCCGGCCACCAGCCTCGTCCGGCGGCGGGGCCTGGCTGGTGCGGCGACGAACGGGTAAGTCGTCCAGATACATGCCTAGGCCTTTTATCGTTCGGGCAAGAAGCGCTCCTGCTCGCGCAAGCGGGCCTGTACTCTGCTCAGCACGGCGTGCGTCGGAAGGGCGAGCAGCAAATTGACCAGCGTGTTCGGGAGCGCCACGTTCGTCAGGCTATCCAGGGCTTCGACGTTTCGCCCTGTTGCTGTCAGCACAATGATCGCAACGACGTAATAAGCCATCGAGACGACCAGCACCCAGTTGAGCGAACGAAACAAGGCCAGGCCCGCCGGCGTGCGGTCAAGCAACATGGCCAGCAGGCTGCCTACAGCGATCCCCGCGGTGTGAATGCCGAATGGTGCTCCCGACTGGAAGTCGAGCAGCAGCCCGCCGCCCAAGGCCCAGAGCAGCCCCTCGTTGCCGCGGATGGCCGCCCATGTGGCCGAGGTCAGCAACACCAGGTTGGGACGGAGTTGCGGTCCGAACAACACAACGAGCAGGCTGCTCTCCGCGACGGCCAGCAGCAAGATGACCGCGCCGGCGATAACGTGACGGCGCATCGCGCGCTAATCTTAACGCGAATGCATCCCCGCCCGCGCGCTGGCGATCAACCGCGCACCATACCGCCGGATGGCGAACTGCGCGGTGACAGCCAGCCACACATTCGACGCGCTGATACATAACAAGGTGCTGATCAGGGCACAACCGAGGTGTGCGAATTGCCCAGCGGGATGGCGACTGAAGCGAGGCCAGCCCAACCACCGCCACTCGGCCAGGATAAGGGCAAGGCCGGCCAATGCACCCCAGTACACATCGCCCAACAAGAGGAGAAACGGCGCGCGATAAAAGGCCCAGTGCACCTCGGCATAAAGAGCGTCGCGCCAGTCCAGTCCGAGCGGTGCCTCAGCGCAGTCGTCGCCCGGCGTCTGCGCAGTTGCCGAACGCCCGGCGAGCCACGCCAGCGTCAGCACAAAGCCCGTCACCAGACCCGCCGTCGTGGCTTGCCGTAGCCAATCGCGCGGCGCGAAGCCCAACCACAGCCCCGCGTCAATCACCCCGATCCGGCCCAGGCCGATCAGATCGGCGCTCAGCGCACCACTGAACAGCGCCAGCGCTGGCCACCCGACGTAGTACAGAAGCAGCGCCACCTCCGTGACCCAGCGGCCCAGCCCAGAGTTGCTCAGCACCGCCAAGCGAGCGGCCAGCGCGCGCGCCACCGCCCCCGCGCCGAGTGAGCCAGCCACCCATAACAGCAAAGGGGCAGCGAGTGTGAGGTTCATTCGAGGGGTTCGGCGAGCGCGGGGAGGCGCGCCAGGATATCCGCCACGGTCAAAGACAACAGACCATGCTGTGCGCACTTCAGCGAAGCAGCGGCTGTGGCGAAGCGCGCCACCTCTGCTGTTGTCCAGCCGGCCAACACCCCATAAATCGCCGCAGCGGAATACACCGCCCCGGCGCCCTGGGTATCCACGACGTCAACTGATGGCGCAGGCACGGCGACCAATCCTTTGTCATCGGCGGCCAGGGAGCCATGCTTGCCGCGCGTGACGAAAGCGATGCGCGCACCCAGGCCGCGCAACGCAGCGATCAGCGCGTAGGGGTCTTCCTGACCAACGTGCACATCGGACATTGGGGACTGCGCGTAGGTGGACTTGGTGATCAGGTTGCGATGTAGCTCGGGCCGCTTGAGCGAGTACTCCACGTTGATGAAGACCGGCACACCATGGGCGCGAGCAAGGTCCACCGCGCGCTCGACCGGCGGACCAACATACCAGTCCACGTATAACATCGCTGCGCCACGGATCGGCGTCAGGTCTGCATCGGCCAGGCTTCCCCACACCTGAGGGGCATCTTCGACGAAGAAGGTGCGCGTGCCGGCGCGATCGGAGATGTCCACCTCATGCGGCGTGTGCAGGTCGCGCCGCAGCACGATATGCGTGTGCACCCCGCGCTCGTTCAGCGCGCGCAACGTCCGGTGGCCCAACTCGTCGGCGCCCAGCGCGTTGCCAATCAGATGGGCCTCGACGCCCCAGCCGGCCAGCATCTGGGCCACCATCGCGCAGTCAGCGCCTATAAAGGCGTGCTTGGCGCGGACGTAGGCGCCGGTGTTGGCGGCAGGATAACGCTCTACGAAGAACACCTCACCGGGGTTGACGTAGCCAAAACAAACCACGCGGGACATCGAAGGCAAACAGAAAGGGCGCACCGGGTGCGCCCTTTCAAATGGCCTCCACAGGGCTCGAACCTGTGACCTCACGGATGTGAACCGTGCGCTCTGACCAACTGAGCTAGGAGGCCATTAGTGCCCATAATTATACAGTAAAGGGCAAACCAAGTTTAGTGAAGGGAGTGCTCCAATCAAGGTGATATAAATTCAGACAGTCCACGCCGGTATCTCGGGTAACGCTGCCGGAACATCTGGCGTGCATTCCAACAGTGCACAAACAAAGTAATCGCCTGCTGTAGACCAGCATCACGCTTGGCAAACCCGCGCGTCCGACGCAGACACAAAACATCGTAACTCGGCGTGAACCGAATAAGTCTGCGACTTCCCATCGTGGCGGCTGCGACGATAGTTCACCTGTCGGTAACCAGCATACCCATCCGAGCAAAACTGGAAGGCGTTCGGCACTCGGTCAACAAGTTCCTGAATCGCCTTAGCCGTGCACTCGGCAACTAATGACCAGCCCATCCTGTCTTCACGCTGTAATCAGATAACGTTTGTTTGTACAAAAGTGTGCAACTCGTCCAGCTCGGTCACCTCCGACGTGACAGGTTTAGGTGGCTGCTTAATCAACATGCTTCTTCACCCAGCGCCCAACTGACTGCGAGGAGTATTCGCGCAGCTTTGCGCTGGCTGGAGCAACTAGTCGTAGTGCGCTCTGGCGCGTTCGAGGGCTGTGCGCTATCGACTTTGGATTTGGTGTGGTCTTGCGACCGCACTTTCTGCACTGATACTTCTGCGTGCCACTGAGATTTACTTGCGCATCTCCTCACTGCCGCAGAACTGGCATTTCACCCCTGGGTGGTAGGCTAGTCTTCTAGGCATACTCTATAGTCTAGATCGCTTCTACTGGAGCACTCCCTTAGTGAAGCTCCTACAGGCCGATCAGCGATAATCCGCTGCCGATGAAGATCCTGCTGATCGGCGCGAGCGGCCAGCTCGGCCGTGACCTGCTGACGGCGCTCGCCCACCACCACGTGCTGGGCACGACCCGCGGCACCGCCGGCCTGGAGCACGTCAAACTCGAAGCAGACTGGCCCTCGCCGATCGCGCTCGATGTGTGCAACGAGGTCGAGCTGCGCACGACGATCGCGTGCTTCGCCCCCGACCTGGTGATCAACTGCGCGGCTTATCACCGCGTGGACGACATCGAGCGAGACGCAGCGCAGGCGCTGGCGGTGAACGCGCTGGCCGTCCATCGCATGGCGCTGATCTGCCGCGAGGTCGGCGCGGCGCTGCTCCACGTCAGCACCGACTACGTCTTCGACGGGGCCAAAGGCGCGCCCTACGTGGAGACCGACCCGCCCAACCCGCTGAGCGCCTACGGGGCGAGCAAGCTGGCCGGCGAATTGTTGTTGCGCGCGGCCTGGCCCAAGCACTACATCATCCGCACGTGTGGCCTCTACGGCTTGGCCGGCGCGAGCGGCAAGGCTGGGCTGCGCACCAGCGGCAACTTTGTCAACACCATGCTCAGGCTGGCCGCCGAGGGCCGCCCGATCCGCGTGGTGAACGATCAAACGTGCACGCCGACCTTTACCAAAGATTTGGCTGCGCAGATCGCGCTGCTGATCGAGACCGAGGCGTATGGCACCTATCACGCCACCAACGACGGGGCTTGTACATGGTATGAGTTCGCATGCGAGATATTCCGCCTGGCCGGCTTGTCGGTCGAGGTACAGCCAGTGAGCAGCGCGGAGTACGGCGCGCCGGCGCGCCGCCCGCCCTATTCCGTGCTGGAGAACCGCGCGCTGAAGGCATTGGGCATTGATCGCATGCGCCCGTGGCAAGAGGCGCTGGCGGAGTATGTGGCGCTCAAGGTGGGCGGTGGAATATAATCACGCACTGGCATCGGGGATGGACGGTTCGCGCTTCGACGCGACATACTTCGCAACCGGCTGTGGGCTGCCCTATGAGCGCAACGCGCACTGGCTGGGCTTCTTCGGCGGCATCGCCGACCGCATCGTGCGCGAGATAAACCCGCGCACCGCGCTCGACGCCGGCTGTGCGATGGGGTTCCTGGTCGAGGCGCTGCGCGAGCGCGGCGTGGAAGCATACGGCGTGGACAT
>Ga0272447_1000096_pt1 | contig 62607 bp, 58 predicted proteins | sample YNPCB0133_FD_194589 | JGI IMG/M metagenome (GOLD analysis project Ga0272447, IMG submission 194589) | Hot spring microbial mat communities from Yellowstone National Park, WY, United States - YNP-CB-013-3 | ecosystem: Environmental > Aquatic > Thermal springs > Hot (42-90C) > Sediment | place...
CACAATTGCCTCTGACTGTCCCATGATCCACCTCCGGGTCCGGCAGGATGGGGGAAGTCTCTGGCCGTCCTATGATCCACCTCCTGCCCCTATCTTACCTCGCCCGACAAAATTGGGACACACCCGGGGCGGAGGGTGTGTCCCAGGATCGTTGGAAACCCAGGCAGGCGTAGGCCACCTGCTCACAATAGGCCCGCCTGGGTAGGCGAGGAAGATGCCCTCGCCCATCCCTCATGGCTCTCACCCGCCCAACCCGACAGAATTGGGACGCACCCAGAGGCAGAGGGATATGTCCCAAGCGGTCGGGCCCGATCAGACTGGGCTACAACCGGGACGAAAGTGCAGAGGCTTCTCTCGCCGGAGGTCTGAAGCGCCTCTGGAAGCGAGGAGGTCAGCCATCGGGATCAGCTCGGCAGCCCTTTGAGGATGAGGATCCCCACAGGGTTTACGTCCGTACCGGACTCACCCTGTAGAACACCCGGCGGCGTCCTCTCACACCCCAGGTACCTCCAGGATGACCTGTAAACATTCCGCCACGGGGGGCAGGGGGGTTTGGAACAGCCACCCGGCCTCCAGCCAGAACCCCGGCACCCCCTCGCTGATCACCCGTCCCTCCCGCACCCCCTCCACGGCATACCGATCCCCCCGCCGCCGATGCACCCACAGCACCCCCTCCTCCCCATCCACCCCCCAATACTCCTCCACCCCCGCCCGCGCATACTCCTCCGCCTTCTCCCACAAGTCCAGCGTCCGCGTCGACGGGCTCACCACCTCCACCACCAGCGCCGGCACCACCTCCAGGGGCACCCCCCGCGCCCGTCCCACCTCCTCCGGACGGATTACGAACACATCCGGCTCCCGCACCACGTCCGGCAACACCCGCACCGCCGCCGGCCCCATCAAAACTTTCCCCCACCCCCTGGCCTCGCAATAGCCCCGAAGGAGCCAGTAGAGGAAGCCGACGAGATCTTGATGGTCCGCGGTGGCCGGTGAGTGCATCAGGACCTCCCCCCGGACGAACTCCCAAATCTGGTCCTCCGGCGCCTCCCGGAGATAGCGCTCCAGCGTCCACCCTCCCATCCGGATCACATACGGCTCCCGCACCGGAACCTTCCGCTCGTCCACCACCATCACCCCCATTGCCACCTCCCATCTGTCCGCCCCATCCGTGCAGGGGTTGCTGGATCGCCTCGCCGAACCCGTCCCACACGGTCAAATGATTACACCGAACATGATGGGCGGGATCTTCGAGGCAATCAATCTAAGGAACAGCCGCCCGTCATCGCCGGTGCGGCTCCCTCGATCCACCCGGTAGAACGAACAGGAGGCTGCCCGGGCGTCCAACTGCTGATTGCCCCCATCCGGGGCGCGGCGCTCTATGAAGCGCGCGACGCACCGCTTGGGGATCCCTCACCGGGACTCGCAGGCCTCCGGGGATGAGCAGTCGCAGACTTCGGCCACCGCCTCGATCTCCACCCGGGCTCCCATAGGCAGCGCCGCCACGCCCACCGCGGAACGGGCGGGGGGCATTTCCGGGAAGAACTCGGCGTAAACCGCGTTCATGCGAGGCCACTCGGAGAGATCCACCAGGAACACTGTGGTCTTGACCACGCGACGAAGGCAGGACCCGGCCGCCTCCAGGATTGCCCGCAAATTCTCCAGGGCCTGCCGGGTCTGGCTCTCGATGTCCGGCCCGGCCAGCTGGCGGGTCTGCGGGACCAAGCCCAGCTGTCCGGCGGTGAAGATGAGGCTCCCCACCCGGATGGCCTGAGAATAGGGACCAACGGCGGGAGGAGCCTTCTCCGTGGCAATCACTTCCCGAGCCATCGCGCCTCCTGAGGCTATGGATTCAGGCGGAACGCGAACCGTAGAGGACATGCTGGCGGACGGCGTGGCAGAGCAAGCACATGGGATCCTCGCAGAGCAGGGCCATGGGATCCCGGCGCAGGAGCTCCAGGAGGATCTCCACCATCTGCCCCATGGGCAACCCTTGCACAACCAACTCTCCTAAGTAGACCCGACGGGTGATGGGCTCCAGGCGCGGCGCGGCGGCCCCGAAGCCCCGGCGGCATCCCGGGAAGCCCGGCAGCTCCACCACCCGGCGGTCCATCAACGCCCAGCGGAGGAAGGTTTTGCGCCCGGCCAGGGCTTCCACGTAATGGATGGCCATGTTCATGGTGTGATCGACGCCGAGGAGCAGGACGTCCCCTTGTTCCGTGTGCAGCCAGCGCAACGGCCCCCAAGGGTCCAGGAGAGACTGGGCGATGACGGCCGCCTCCGCATGCGGGCCCACTGCGACGAAGGAAAGGACGGGATGCTCGCTCCGGCGCGCGCCGGACAGCCGTCGGGCCATCTCGGCCAGAGGGCCCCACTCCGAATCCGTCAGCAGATCCGGGCGGAAGAACACCGCCCGGGCGTTGACCCCCTGCATGGCCAGGTAGACCACGCCGTTGTCCGGCGGGCCCGTCCGCGGGTAGACCACTGTGGAGGAGGTAAAGGCGGGGGTCAGCCAGGTCTCACCGGCCATAGCCGTCTGGACCGCGCCGAGGAGGGTAGCGATACCACCCCGCACCTGCCTCGCCGCGTCGGGGGCGGCCACGATCAGGGCTGGGCCGTCCGGGTTCCAGCGGACGGCCTCCAGGGCCAGAACCAGGGTTCGGAAACCGATCGGTCCCACCACTGAAGCTCAGCGCCCTTTCCACTCAGCTTTGCGCTTCTCGATGAACGCTTGCATCCCTTCTTTCTGGTCTTCCGTAGCGAAGAGGAGATAGAAGAGCCGGCGCTCGTGTTCCACGCCGTCCCGCAGGCTGGTCTCGAAGGCTTTGTTCACCGCCTCCTTGGCCAGACGCACAGCGACGGGCGGCCGGGCAGCGATCTCCTTCGCCAGGCGGATGGCCTCCTCCAGGTAAACCTCCACGGGGACCACGCGGGAGACCAGCCCAGCGGCCTCCGCCTCCCGGGCGCTCATGTAGCGGCCGGTGAGGATCATCTCCATGGCCTTCGACTTGCCGATGGCTCGGGTCAGGCGCTGGGTGCCCCCGGCCCCGGGCATCACCCCGATGTTGATCTCTGGCTGGCCGAAGACAGCGGTCTCCGAGGCGACGATGATATCGCAGGCCATGGCCAGCTCGCAGCCTCCGCCCAGGCACCAGCCCGAGACCGCGGCGATGATCGGCTTGCGAATGCGCTGGATGCGATCCCAGCGGGCGATGTGATCCCACAACAGCATCTCCACTGCACTGGCCTCGGCCATCTCCTTGATGTCCGCCCCCGCGGCGAAGGCCCGCTCGTTTCCGGTGATCACGATGCAGCGGATGGCCTCATCCCGATCGAAGGCCTCCAGGGCCGTCGCCAGCTCCTCCATCAGGACGCTGTTGAGGGCGTTCAGCTGCTGGGGGCGGTTCAGGCGGATCAGCCCCACGTTCTCGATGATCTCCACTAAGATCGAGGTATAGGCCATCGGAGCCTCTCACACGCCGAGAATGGGATCGGGCTCTCCTACCCGAAGTTGAGCAGGAAGATGTACTCCACGGTGGCGTAGAGGTTGAGGGTCATGTGCATCACGATGGGCGGCCAAAGGGACCGGGTGCGGGCCCGCAACCCGGTCAGGACCAGGCCGACGAGGAACACCTGGGCGATCCAGAACCACTGATCAGCAGTCCCCCCGTAAGTGAGGAGGTGGAACAGGGCAAAGATCAGCGAGACGAGATAGACGGCGAACATGGGGCCCACCCGCACCGCCAGGGCGGGATACAGGAGGCCCCGGAACAGCAGCTCCTCCGTCGGCGGGCCGACCAGCACGGCGAGGAACCCCATGGCCGCCCAGCCTAGGGGATCTCGGCCCCGGAACAGAGGAGCGAGGTTCTCAGGGATCACCGGGCGCCCCGTTGCGATGGCCACCGCATCCAGGGCGATCGCTAGGCCCAGGGCGAGGAAGGGCACCGCCCAAAGAGGGACCCGCGCCGGGCGGACCAGGCGGAGGGCCTGGGCCAGGGACGTGCGCACCCATAGGCGCAGGCCGGCGAAGAGCGTGAGCAAGGTGAACAGGTAGACCAGTCCGCTGGACAGGCCCATGAAACGACCGCTTTCAGCGGCCTGCTGCAGGGCTGCTTCTAACGGCTGATCCAAGGCAAACAAGATCCAGTAAACCAGGAGCAGGAGCGCTCCTAGCATGAACTGTACCATCAGGAAATACGCCAGGGCCGTCAGAGCCAGTCCGATCCCCCAGGGCGGGGCCGGCTCCAGCTCCTCAGCCGGTGTAGAAGAGGAAGGGGCAGGACACATCTTCACGCGCTCCCTTGATAAATTTATTGGGGAAGTCGACCCAGACATCTATGGCAAGGTCGGCGGGCCCCTCTCTCACCACGCCCACGCGAGGGCCATATCCAGCCACTCCCGGCTCCGGGGCGGGTTCAGGGCCTGCTCGTAAACCCGAGCGAACTCCGCCTCAAACAGGGCCGCCATCGCCGGATCCTCCACGATCAAGAAGTTCTCGTCGTTGTTCCGCTCGGCGCGGCGGGAAAAGTTGTAGGACCCGAAGATCACCACCCGACGGTCGATGACGAACACCTTATGGTGCATGTTGTAAGGGTTGCCGTCCTTCCACACATCAATCCCCGCCTGCCGCAGGCGGCTGAACTGGCTCACGGGGGACTCCGCGCCGCTAGACTCGAACACCCCGCGGATCTCCACCCCGGCCCGGGCCCGCTCCAGCAACGCATCGCCGATTCGCGGGTGGGTGAAGGCGAAGGCCAGGAAGGCGATGCGCTCCCGGGCCCCCCGGATCGCCCGCACAATCGCCTCGAGCGTCGGATCCTCCGGGGCGAAGTAATTTTCCACCGGGATCCCGTGGACGGCCAGTCGCGGGGTCGTGTCGCTAGGGGAGCGCGCGGGGCCGAAGGCACGTCGCTCGAACATGGCGGCGAACTTGACGGCGTAGTTGCGGGCCAGCTCCGGCGAGCGAAGAAGGACAGCGTTGTTGTCGTTTTGATAGACATCGTTGTCTGTGAAGTTCATCGAGCCCGTCCACACCCGCTCGCCGTCGATGACCATGAACTTGTTGTGCATGTAGCCCTCCTGCTCGTCGGTGACCACCGGGATGCCCCCTGCCCGCAGGCGGGCGATGGCCTTCGTGTCGGCGTTGTCGGTCTCGGTGACCACCCGAACCCGGACGCCGCGATCGCGAGCCCGCAGAAGGGCCTCCGCCACCGGCATGAGATCAATGTCGTAGACCGCCACATCCAGGGTCCGCTGGGCGCCTTCGATGGCCGCGATGAGAACATCGACGACACCCCCCTGATGGAACTCCAGGGCATCCGGGAAACGCGGGGCGGTGAAGAAGACCTCATACCATCCACCTTCGCCGGATGGGGCAACGGGAGGCAGCGCTCCTCCCCAGCTCATGCACTGCGGGGCTATCCCTAGAACTGCCGCCAAGATCGGCAGAACGACCAGACCGGCTGGAGATAGAGGCCGGGATAACACACGAGACCCTCCCCGTAGCAAACTCTGCCTCTTGCGCGAGCTCAAGGGGACCTCCGAAAGTGAAATGCGCTCACCCCTCCGGCTCCCCCAAAGGGGGGTCCGGGAACCAGTCCCGCAGCGCTTCTAAAGCCCACTCCAGACGCTGCCCCAGTGTCCAGGCTTCCCACGCCGGAGGAAGCATCAGTCCCCACACCGAGAGAAGCTCCCTCGCCTCCTCTGCCGGGGCTCGGACCGCCCGGCCAATGCGGCGCATGGCCTGGCGCACCCGATTGCCGGTTCTCTCCGGGGCAGGGGCCACCCGCGCTATGGCCCAGTTGAGCAGGCGCTCCGCCTCCGCGTCCGTCAGCCCGCCCCGCCAGCCCTCGTCCTCCGACACCCGCTCTAGCCAGGCCGCCAGCCCGGGCTCCAGTGTTGGTCCCTCTTCGCTCCCGCTCAATGCCAGCCTCCAGCGGTTTGCGGAAGGGCGATGCGCAGCGTGTAGGACGCGGGCTCCGTAGTGAACCGCGCCAGCGCTGAGATCGCCAGCACCACCCGGCGATCCGGCCCGGCCTCGACGAGCCACTCCCCAGTCCCATCGGCCCGTAGGGGCAGCCGCTCCACCCGGGCTTCTCCGTCCCTCCGGAGGCGGAGGATCTGGAGGGCAAAGCGAACGGGGACCTCCGGGGCGACCCGGGCCCAGCCCTCTGCCTCCCAACCGGCCTCCCCCTCGGCCCCATCCCGGAACCCGATCTCCGGGATCTCGATGGCATCCAGGGCTACCCCGGGGCGGTTGACCGCGTCGTCGGTGACCACCTCGAAGCGCAGACGGATCACCCGTCCTGCATAAGGCGTGAGATCCACGGTCTCGGTGATCCAGCGCGGCTTCTTCCGTCCCCCGCTCACCCCCGTGTAGCCCCATCCCAAATTGTTTTGATTGGGATTCGCGTCGGTCCCCGAGGGCGTGCGCAACAACGTCCAGCGCTGCCCCCCATCCGTGGAGATGCTGACGTAGGCGTAATCCCAATCCTCTTCCAGATCATACCAGATGCGATAGCGCAGGGTAGCCCGTGGGGTCCCCCGCAGATCGATGACACGAGTCAGGCGAGGGTTGCTGTCGTCCCCCCGGACCGCAAACCAGAAGCGCCGGCCTTCGAAGGGGGAGGTGGCGACCAGGGGCAGGACGGCGGAGCCTCGGAAAGAGAGGGCCAGGGTCCGCCTGGCCGGGAGCTCGATGTAATCCGTAGCATATGGGAACAACGTGTCCCGGATCTCCCGGGGGAGACGGTTCACCCGAGCGGCCCGCCGGGGCTCCGGGAGCGACAACGCCCGGTAGCGCGGCCCCGAGGCAAGCTCAGCGTGATCTAGGAAGTTCGCCGCGACCCACTCCAGAAAGAAGGCGTCAGCATCCTCGCCCGCCCCCCGCTCGCGCAACACCGCGTCCACGGCCTCCAGGCCGTTCTCCGGGTGGGCCACCAGACGCCGCGTGGCCTCCTCTCCGAAGCGCTCCAGGAAGTATTCCATGAAAAGAAGGGCCGCTCCGTAGTGCTCCGCGTTCCCTTCCTCCTGAGTCCCCCAGGTGTTCAGCTGGGTGTCGGGCCGGGCCAGGAAGGCGCTCTCAAAGCCGCCCGCGTCGTAGCCGCTGAGGAAGGCGGCCAGCTCCGAGGCCCCTTCGTTCAGCCAGGTCTCCTCATTGCGGTCGTTATACCAGTGGATCATGTGCTGGAACTCATGGGCTAGCACCCCGTGATAGAAATCTGAGCCGACGCGCACAGCGTCGAGATTGACGTAGAACATCTCCGCCTCGTTGGAATCCGGCCGCACCGCTTTGGGGAACTCGTCCTTGCTGGCGTAATAGCCCGCCACACCCCCCAGCCCACCGACGTGGAGGATGAAGAGACGCGGATCGCAATCCACGCCGGGCGTCCACTCGCTGCCGAAGAATTCACGGACGGTCGGGTAGGTCCGCTGCTCAAAGGTCTCGGCGGCCGCCCGCAGAGCCGCCGGGTCCACCGTCCGCCCCTCCTCCACCCAGAGATACGCATGGGGGGTCTTCTCCCGCAGGACCGCCGTCACGGTGAAGGTCTGGTTCGTGTCGGTGTTGGAAACCAAGAAGGCCCGTCGGGCCCCGAGCGGGAGATCGCGTTCCGGCCGGCAGGCCGTCTCCGGCGTGTCGGGCGGGAGGCCGAGATACCGCACCGCCAGGTCCCGCAGGTCCCGCATCGGAGGGTCCGCTTGACGAAGCGCCTGAAGGGTTTCCGCTGCACTTAGGGCATCGAAAGAGTTCAGCGTCCCCCAGGGGGTGGTCGCCGGGATCGCTGGCATGGGGGTCGAGCGGAGGGTTTCCCCTCGCCCGCACAGCCCACCCAGGGCCAGCACTAAGAGGACCCCTCGAATGATCCCTGTTCGAGTCATCGGGCGCTCCGGAGGAAATCTATGCTGTGCTTCTATCATAAACCCGCACCTTCGGATAGCGCTTCCGCCCTATGCGGCTTCCGGGAGATCCGGGAGCGCCCCGCTCAGTGATCCGCTTGCCCTGGAATGAGACCGCGGCCGGATCCACAACCCCTTGCAGATCCGAGATAGCGGCTTATCATGCGTGGTGGTAAAAGCATGGGGACGAGCTCAGGCCGAGCCTCATCGGGATGCCTCCCCTCAGGATCCGCGCGTGCCTTTCCTGCAGCCCGCAGGAGGATCGGATGAACGGGATGACTCGAGCGCAGGCCCGAAGGTTCCGGGATCGATGGCGCGCCGTTGGCCTGATCGAGGCCATGGAGCATCGCGTTTCCTCGGCCGGTCTGCGCTGGCAGCAGCTGAACGCCCTGTGGCGCATGGCGATCGGCCTGGGGCTCCCGCTAACGGAGGCAGAAGGCGCGCAAGAAGTGCGGGAACGTTGGATCCGGCTGAAGGCGCGTGACCGATGAACTCATCTCGCGAACTCTACCCCCTTCTGGAACCCCTAGAGGCGGTGCAGCGCTTGCTGGCGCGTTTCGGCGAGCGTGGGATGATCATCGGCGGTGTGGCAGCCAGCCTGTTAGGGAGACCGCGCCTCACCGCTGATGTGGATGTGATCATGCTCCTGTCTGTCGAAGAGTTGCCGGAGCTGATCGCGGCGGCCGAGGAGGAGGGGCTTACGCCACGCATCCAGGACGCAGAGGATTTCGCCCGCCATCATTATGTCCTGTTGCTGCGTCATCGGAACAGCGGGATTCCCGTGGACATCTCCTTGGGCATGCTATCCTTTGAAAAAGAGGCGGTGGAGCGCAGCATCGTCTATCAGGCTGGCGAACTCACACTCCGACTTCCCACCCCTGAAGACCTCATCATCTTTAAGGCCGTGGCACATCGGCCTCAGGACTTGCTAGATATCCAGGCCCTTGTCAAGGCCCACCCGAATCTGGACAGGGAACGCATCGAGCGCTGGGTTCGCGAATTTGCTCGCGCTCTGGACATGCCTGATCTATGGGAGAACATCGCAGGGTGGTTGCGCGAAACTTAACGTATCCCATCGCTGCCTCAGGCACGAAGCGCCAGCAGCACAGATGGCCACGACTTCCCTCATTCAGATCCACAAAGGCCGTTCGCCTCTATTTCTTCAACGGGAGAGAACCAGGTAGCAGTGCAAGAAAATTGGGCTAACAATCGCAGCGATCAGGTGATCTGTTCGGCGCAGGAGTTGCATAAAGAGCGATAGCGCAGCTGGTCAGGACGCGCGCGTTTTCCTTTGCAGGTCCATTGCGCTCCCATGAGCTAGCCGCTGAACCGGTTGCCCCAGCGATCCCCTGGCCCTGGCCGCAGGTTCAGGGCCAACGCCCCCTCGGTGTGAGCGAAAGCACCCGGGAGACCTGACAGTCGACACCCCTACCCGGACCGATGCGGATGTATACTTCGCAAAAACAAGGGTAGCTAAGATGAACTTTCTCGGCCCCAGGCGGGGCCGTTGGCAGCCCGAGCGAAGAGGGAGGCTTCCCATGGCCCGACCGATGGTGACGGTGGACGGGAACGAGGCCGCTGCCAACGTGGCCTATCTGCTGAGCGAGGTGATTGCCATCTATCCGATCACCCCCTCCTCCCCCATGGGGGAGCTGGCGGATGAGTGGGCAGCGAAGGGACGCCCCAACCTGTGGGGGACGGTGCCGAAGGTGGTCGAGATGCAGAGCGAGGGCGGAGCCGCCGGGGCCATCCATGGGGCCATCCAGACCGGCGCCTTAGCGACCACCTTCACTGCCTCCCAGGGCCTGCTGCTGATGATCCCCAACATGTATAAAATCGCCGGGGAGCTCACCCCCCTGGTGATTCACTTGGCCGCCCGCACCATCGCCACCCATGCCCTCTCCATTTTCGGGGATCACAGCGACGCGATGGCCGTGCGGCAGACCGGGTTCGCTATCCTGGCCTCGGGCTCGGTCCAGGAGGCCCAAGATCTGGCCCTCATCGCCCACGCCGCCGCTCTGGAGTCCCGCGTCCCCTTCCTCCATTTCTTCGACGGCTTCCGCACCTCCCACGAGGTCAACAAGATCGAGCTGCTCACCCCGGAGGACCTGCGGGCGATGATCGATGAGGAGTGGATCCGCGCCCACCGGGCCCGGGCCCTCTCGCCGGATCACCCCTTCATCCGGGGCACCGCCCACAACCCCGACACGTACTTCCAGGCCCGGGAGGCGGTCAACCCCTACTACCTGGCCTGCCCCACCATCGTCCAGAACGCCATGGACCGCCTCGCCCGCCTGGTCGGGCGTCACTACCATCTCTTCGACTACGTGGGGGACCTGGAGGCGGAGCGGGTGATCGTGCTCATGGGCTCGGGGGCGGAGGTGGCTCATGAGACCGTGGAGTATCTCAACGCCCGGGGCGAGCGGGTGGGGATCCTCAAGGTCCGGCTCTACCGCCCCTTCTCGGTAGAGCACTTCATCCGGGCCCTGCCGCCCACGGTGAAGGCCATCGCCGTGCTGGATCGGACGAAGGAGCCCGGCAGCGCCGGGGAGCCCCTCTACCTGGACGTGGTGACCGCGGTGGCAGAAGCTATGGCCTCGGGTCTCTCTTGCTTCCGCCAGATGCCGCGGATCATCGGGGGGCGCTACGGGCTCTCCTCCAAGGAGTTCACCCCGGCGATGGTCAAGGCCGTCTTCGACGAGCTGGCGAGGGACCGCCCGCGGAACCATTTCACGGTGGGGGTTTACGACGATGTGACCCACACCAGCCTGGAGTTCGATCCCTCGTTCTCCACCGAGGGCCCGGAGACGGTGCGGGCGGTTTTCTACGGCCTGGGGGCCGATGGCACGGTGAGCGCCAATAAGAACTCCATCAAGATCATCGGGGACGAGACCGATTACTACGCCCAGGGCTATTTCGTGTATGACTCCAAGAAGTCCGGCTCGGTGACGGTCTCGCACCTGCGCTTCGGGCCGCGGCCTATCCGCTCCTCCTACCTGATCCGCCGCGCCAACTTCGTGGCCTGCCATCAGTTCAGCTTCCTGAAGCGCATGAACGTGCTGCAGGTCGCCGAGCCGGGGGCGATCTTCCTGCTCAACAGCCCCCATGGGCCGGACGAGGTGTGGGACCACCTCCCCCGTTCGGCCCAGCAGGCGATCATCGAGAAGAACCTCTGCTTCTACGTGGTGGACGCCTATCGGATTGCGCGGGAGCATGGATTGGGGCCACGCATCAACACCATCTTGCAGACCTGCTTCTTCGCCCTGACGAACATCTTGCCCTTGGAGCAGGCGGTGGCGAAGATCAAGGAGGCCATCGTCAAGACCTACGGCAAGCGGGGCGAAGCCATCGTGGAGAAGAACTTTGCAGCGGTGGACGCTGCCCTGCAGCATCTCCATGAGGCGAAAGTCCCCGACCAGGTCACCAGCACCTTCGACCGCCGGCCGCCCGTCCCGCCGGAGGCGCCGGAGTTCGTGCAACGGGTGACTGCCCGCCTGATCGCCGGGGAGGGGGATCTCCTGCCGGTGAGCGCCTTCCCGCCGGACGGCACGTGGCCCAGCGGGACTACCAAGTGGGAGAAGCGCAACATCGCCCAGGAGATCCCGGTGTGGGAGCCGGACCTGTGCATCCAGTGCGGCAAGTGCGTGATGGTCTGCCCCCACTCGGTGATCCGGGCCAAGGTCTACGATCCCGCCCTGCTCGGGGAGGCCCCGCCCACCTTCAAGCACGCCCCAGCCCGCTGGCGGGAGTTCAAGGACATGGCCTACACCCTCCAGGTGTCCCTGGAGGACTGCACCGGCTGCGCCCTGTGTGTGGAGGTCTGCCCGGCCAAGGATAAGTCGGATGTGAGCCGCAAGGCCATCAACATGCGGCCCCAGGCCCCGCTGCGAGAGGCCGAGGGCCGGAACTGGGAGTTCTTCCTCCGGCTCCCTGAGGTGGACCGGCGGATGGTGAACATGGGGCAGGTGAAGGATGTGCAGCTGCTGGAGCCGCTGTTCGAGTTCTCCGGGGCGTGCGCCGGCTGTGGGGAGACCCCCTATCTCTCGCTGCTCACCCGGCTGTTCGGCGATCGACTGGTGATCGCCAACGCCACCGGATGCTCCTCTATCTACGGGGGCAACCTCCCCACCACCCCATGGACCTACAACCAGGAGGGGCGTGGGCCGGCCTGGTCCAACTCTCTGTTTGAGGACAACGCGGAGTTCGGCCTGGGGATGCGCCTCAGCCTGGACAAGCAACGCGAATACGCGATCGACCTCCTGAAGCGCCTCCGCCCGCAGATCGGCGAGGCTCTGGTGGAGGAGCTCCTGAACGCGGACCAGTCCACGGAGCAGGGGATCCAGGCCCAGCGGGAGCGGGTGGGGTTGCTCAAGGCGCTCCTGCGGGAGCTGCCGGACTCCCCTGAGGCGCGGGGGCTGCTTGCGGTAGCGGACGCCCTGGTGCGCAAGAGCGTGTGGATCATCGGGGGCGACGGCTGGGCCTACGACATCGGTTACGGCGGGCTAGACCACGTGCTGGCTTCTGGCCACGATGTGAACATCCTGGTGCTGGACACCGAGGTCTACTCCAACACGGGCGGCCAGATGTCCAAGGCCACCCCACGGGGGGCGGTGGCCAAGTTCGCCGCAGGCGGCAAGCGCGGCCCCAAGAAGGACCTCGCCCTGATGGCCATCAGCTACGGCAACGTCTACGTGGCCCGGGTGGCCATGGGGGCCAACGACACCCATACCCTCAGGGCCTTCCTGGAGGCCGATTCCTATGAGGGACCGTCCCTGATCATCGCCTACAGCCACTGCATCGCCCACGGCTACGATCTGCGCTATGGGATCGAGCAGCAGAAACGGGCGGTGCTCTCGGGCTACTGGCCGCTGATCCGCTACGACCCGCGGCGGCTGCGGGAGGGCCTCAACCCGCTTCAGGTCGACTCCCGGCCGCCCAGCATCCCGCTCTCGGAATATATGTACAACGAGACCCGGTTCACGATGCTGGTCCACAGCCGACCGGAGGTTGCCGAGGAGCTGCTGGAGGAGGCCGAGGAGGAGATCCGCCTTCGCTGGCGGATCTACGAGGCCCTGGCCCAGATGCCGGTGAACGGACGGAATGGCCGCTCCTGATTAACCCGGGGCGGGGTCGCATGACCCCGCCCCTCTCTTCTACGCTGCACCGGAGGCTCCCATGGTCGATCTTTCCACCTACTATCTGGGGTTCCACCTGCGGAACCCCCTGATTGCCTCGTCCTCTCCGCTCACAGAGGACCTGGAGACCCTCCGCCGCCTGGAGGAGGCGGGCATCGCTGCCGTGGTGTTGCCTTCCCTGTTCGAGGAACAAATCATCGAGGAAAGCGAGCGCCTGGACTACGGGCTCTCTTTTGGGGAGGAGAGCTTCGCCGAGGCCCTGCGCTATTTCCCGGATCTGCACCACTACAATATGGGGCCCGAGGGCTATCTCGAGCACATCCGGCGGGCCAAGGCGGCCCTCTCCATCCCCGTCATCGCCAGCCTGAACGGCGTGACCACCGGCGGCTGGATCCGCTACGCGCGGCTGATGGAGGAAGCGGGCGCGGACGCCCTGGAGCTGAACATATACTATCTGCCCACATCCCCCGACGAGAGCAGCCAGACAGTAGAGGAGAACTACGTCTGGCTGGTGCGAGACGTGGTCGCCTCCGTGCGCATGCCGGTAGCCGTCAAGCTGAGCCCTTACTTCAGCTCCCTCCCTTATATGGCCCGGCGGTTCGAGGAGGCGGGCGCTACCGCCCTGGTGCTCTTCAACCGGTTCTATCAGCCGGACATCGACTTGGAGGCCTTGGAGGTGGTGCCCAACCTGATGCTCAGCACCTCCTACGAGCTCCGGGAGCGGCTGCGCTGGGTGGCCATCCTTTATCCTCAGGTGTGCTTAGATTTAGCCATCACAGGGGGTGTGCACACGGCGGAGGATGTGCTGAAGGCGATGATGGTAGGGGCGAAGGCCGTCACCTTGGCCTCAGCGCTGCTGCGCCACGGGCCAGATCACGTGCGGCAGCTGTTGGAGGACATCCATCGATGGATGGAGGAACACGAATACATTTCCATCACGCAAATGCAGGGGAGCATGTGTCAAAGGCGGGTCGCCAACCCCGCCGCCTATGAACGGGCGAACTACATCCGGGTGTTGAGCTCCTTCCCGCGGCCGCGGTGAGGGCTCCCGGCGCCCCCTACCCTGGCAGTTCCTGCGGCCGCTCGGCCAGCTGACAGGCCACCTCCTCTAGTCTTCCCTCCAACCGGACGCGCCCGCGCTCCCGGGAGGGGGCCTAGGCCCGCCCGGAGACCTGTGTGGGGGAGCCGGGGGTCCCGACAAACGTCTCATCCACCTCCGGCTCCGCCGTGCGCCAGACGGTCACTTGCCCCGGTGCAAAGGACCGTGGCCTCCGCCAGTGCTCCATAAAACGGGGCTCGTTGGATCCTATCTTCATCGAGACCGCTGCTGGGAGGTGGACTTGCGGGATCTCATGCCCGCCAGGCCGCTCCTGTCGCCCCCGCACCACCCGCCGCCAGAGATCCAGCTTGATCTTTGTGACTGGGGTGGTTTGATGGAAGCCCAGCCACTCCGCCAGACCCAGTGGCAACTGACCAGTGGCTCCATCCGACGACTCCTCCCCGCAGAAGGCCAGATCCGCCGGTCCCAGCTGCGCGATCCCCCGGGCCAGTGTGTAACTCGAACTCCAAAGCTGTCAGGATGTCAGGGTGGGCGCCATGCCTGAATTCCCGCAGCAACCCTGGATCGATCGTCTCATACCCCACGGTCACGATGATGGTCCCCACGCGGCGCACCCGCTGGCGCTCCCGGAGCATCAGGAAATCGATGGCCCCCAGCTGACGGGCATGCACATACCAGTGGCACGGAAGGCGATGGGGGGGATCGTTCAGAACGTTCTGGACGTGGATCACATAAGCGCATGGCGCCGACTGTAGGATCAGGGTGCAGATGGCCTTGCGGGCCGCCATCCCGACATCGAACTCGTTAGGGAGGACCAGTGGGCAGACATTCATACATTTGCCGCAGCGCGCACACGGATCCGTCACGAAACGGGCCCCCTGACGGATGGTCGCCTCAAAGCTCCCCGCATGGCCCTCCACCTGCTCCACCTCGGCCGGGGTGAGCGCCTCAATGTTATGGACGCAGGCGTTCTCTTTGCTAGGCGCGATCTCTGGGTAGCGATCGCCCTGCGCGTTCATCCGGCGGGACAGGCGGAGCACCCGCTGGGGACAGAACTCCACATACATCTGACAGCCCTTGCAACGCTCTGGGATAAGGAAAACCTGCCCCCGTGGGATCCGGACCCGGGTCGGGTTCGGGGGATGCTGAGGGTAAGCCCGCCGGGTGGCCCGCTGATCCGCAGCTAGGGCAGCTCCAGGCACAGCACGGCACGATGAGGGCAGGGAGAAATCGGCGATGCGACGGCCCGCAGTCTCATAAGGTCGACGACGCTGGCTCAACGCCCACCTCAAGAAAATGATCACTCTCATTGTAGTAATCTCGACCACCCGATCTCCGCGACTCCCATCACGAAGAGGGAGGGCCAGGCGAATGCCGGGTGAGAACTCGACATTCTTCACCTCAAAAGCGGGCCGTAGATCACTGGAGAAATCCGCGCGCGATTCTATAGTGATTTGTGGAGGCCACTCGATGGCGATTCGGGTTCACCCCAGAAACCTCGCCGCGGACGTCCAGGGTTCCGCGAAGGGAGAGCTGCGATGGGGGAGATGATCGAAATTCGACGGCCCGGGCGTGGAGGCCAGGGGGTGGCGGCTGCCGCCCAGCTCCTGGCGGAGGCGGCGATGGAGGCTGGCTATTTCGTCCAGGCCCTCCCAGATGACGGGCCCGAACGCAGCGCGGGTGCCCTGGATCCACACGGGGAGGAGCTTCTACGTCGCTGCGGTGAGATAGCTTGAACCCGTTGGGCCATCTTGAGCATGGAGAGGTGTGCGATGTTGGTAGCTCGCGATGTGATGACCCCCAACCCGGTCACTGTGCGGCCCGATGACCTGCTGGGCGTGGCGGTGGAGAAGATGCGCTCCCGCCGATGCCGGCGGCTGCCGGTGGTGGAAGGGGACCGGCTGGTAGGGATCATCACGGATCGGGATGTGCGACTGGCCCTGAATTCCCCCCTGGTGCTCCACGAGCGGCGCTCGGACCAGCTTCTCCGGGAGCATGTGCCAGTGCGGGCCTGCATGACGCCCGATCCTATCGCGGTCTCCCCAGACACTCCGGTGATTGAGGTGGTGCGTCTGATGCGGGATCACAAGTTCGGCGGGATGCCCGTTGTCGAGGGAGACCGTCTGATCGGGATCATCACCGAGACGGATCTCATGGACCTGCTCATCCGGCTCCTGGAGTTCGGGGTGGATGAGATCCCCTGGAGCCGGATGCGACGCCCTGAGAGCGCCTCCACCATCCCGTTCCCATCGGGAGCCCGCTCATTGAGCGCCTCTAGGCAGGCGTGAGCCATCCAGGGATTCCGAAACGGCCATTCTCCGTTGGCGCAGCGCCTATATGGATGCCCTGCGCCGCTTCACGCTTTTCCGGTGATCCACCCTCTCGCTCCCAGCGCTCGGGACCCGAGGGGACTGTTCCTGCGCCCGAATGCTTACATAGCCAGTTCTCAGCCCGGGATGCAAGGGGCAGATGAAGTAAACTGGGAAACGGGCGTTGCTGGAATCCAGAATGCGTGGAGGTCAGGATGCACATCGGGATCCCGAAAGAGCGTCGACCGGAAGAATACCGGGTGAGCCTCACCCCGGCAGGGGTGGAGATGCTGACACAGGCTGGACACACGGTGTGGGTGGAGAGCGGGGGGGGCCTGGGGGCCGGCTTCACGGATGAGGACTACCGCCGCGCGGGCGCCCGGATCGTCTACTCGGGGCCGGAGGTCTACGGACGGGCGGATTTAGTCGTGAAGGTGGCGCGGCCCACTCAGGAGGAGTTCGAATGGCTGCGGGAGGGCCAAGCCCTGATGGGCTTCCTCCATCTCGCCGCTGCCCGTCGGGATAAGATCGATCTGCTCCTCCAGCGGCGGATCACCGCCATCGCCTACGAAACGGTGCAGGCCGACGACGGCAGCCTCCCTATCTTGGCTCCCATCAGCGCTATCGCCGGGCGCATGGCCGCCCATGTCGCTGCCACCCTGCTCCAGAACGACCAAGGCGGTAAAGGGATCCTCCTGGGCGGCGCGCCAGGCGTCCCGCCCGCTGAGGTGGTGATCCTGGGGGCCGGCGTGGTGGGCTCCAACGCCGCCCGGGCCTTCGGCGGCATGGGGGCCAGCGTCTACGTGTTGGACAAAGACATCCGTCGGCTCCAGCGCCTCGAGGAGCTGTGCGGAAGCCACGTTGTCACCATGGTCCTCCACCCCTACAACTTGCGTAAGGTCGTGCGCTTTGCCGATGTGCTGATCGGCGCCGTGCTGGTGCCCGGTGCCCGCACGCCCGTCCTGGTCACCCGAGAGATGGTCCGCACCATGAAGCCCCGCTCCCTGATCATGGATATCTCCATCGATCAAGGTGGGTGCGTCGAGACCAGCCGCCCCACCACCCACCGCGCCCCCATCTTTGTCGAGGAAGGGGTGATCCACTATGCAGTGCCTAACATAACTGGCGTGTTGGGGCGGACCGCCACGTACGCGCTGACGAACGCTCTCTGGCCGTTCCTGGAGGAGATCGCCCGAGTGGGCCTGGAGGAGGCCTTGGATTGGCATCCGGCCCTGGCCCGCGGAGTGAACACTCGCGAGGGCCAGGTGACCCACCCAGAGCTGGCCCGCGTTCTGGAGACAGAGGCTTCTATCCGCCAGAGGTGATCCTCGCCCAGGAGGCATCCGATGTCCTGGATGGAACTCTACCGCGAGAAGCTGATGACTCCGGAGCAAGCCGTCCGCTGCTACATCCGCTCCGGGATGCGGGTGTTCCTCTCGGGCAACTGCGGAGTCCCCCAGCTCCTGTTAGCCGCCTTGGTGGACTACGCCCCTCAGCTCGAGAACGTGGAGATCGTGCAGGTCCTCACCGTGGGCCCCGCGGATTACGTGGCCCCCGGCATGGAGCGGCACATCCGCGTTAACACCCTCTTCATCAGCGACAACGTCCGCCGAGCCGTCCAAGAGGGTCGGGCCGATTTCACCCCATGTTTCCTCTCCGAGATCCCCGGCCTGTTCCGCAGCGGCCGGCTTCCCCTAGATGTAGCCCTCATCCAAGCCTCGCCGCCGGATGAGCACGGCTTCTGCTCCTTTGGGGTGGAGGTGGGGATCACCAAGCCGGCCGCCCAGTCGGCGCGGGTGGTGATCGCCGAGGTCAACGAGCACATGCCCCGTACCCTGGGCGATAGCTTCATCCACATCTCCCGGCTCACCGCTGTCGTCCCTGTCTCCTATCCCCTCCCCGAGGTCCAAATGGCGGAGCGCTCCGAAGTGGCCCGGCGCATCGCCGAGCACATCGCCGCCCTGGTCCCCGACGAGGCCACTCTGCAGACCGGCATCGGGGCCATCCCCGACGCCGTGCTCCAGGCGCTCACCAACCACAGGGACCTGGGGATCCATACGGAGTTGTTCTCCGATGGGATCATTGATGCGGTAGAGAAAGGGGTGATCACAGGGGAGCGGAAAACCCTGCACCCTGGGAAGATCGTGGCGGGCTTCATGCTGGGCACCCGCCGGCTCTACGAGTTCGTCCACGACAACCCGATCTTTGAGCTGCACCCCACCGATTACGTGAACGACCCCTTCATCATCGCTCAGAACGAGCGCATGGTGGCCATCAACTCCGCCATCGAGGTGGATCTCACCGGACAGGTCTGTGCAGACAGCATCGGCCATCTCTTTTACAGCGGGGTGGGGGGGCAGCTGGATTTTATCTACGGCGCCTCCCGATCCCGCGGGGGGCTGCCCATCATCGCCCTGCCCAGCACCGCGCGCCTGAAGGATGGAACGGTGATCAGCCGCATCGTGCCCGCCCTCAAGCCCGGCGCCGGCGTCACCACCACCCGCAACCATGTGCGCTTCGTGGTCACCGAGTGGGGGGTGGCAGATCTCTACGGGAAGACCATCCGCCAGCGCGCCCGTGCCCTGATTGAGATTGCCCATCCAGACTTCCGTGAGGAGCTGGAGCGCGCCGCCTACGAGCTGCGTTATCTGCGGGAGGATCAATGACCCGGCAGCGCGCTTCTCCAACCTGCAATCCGGATGAAAGAACAGGATGAGCAACCCGCTCCCCGATGGGGTATCCCTTCTTAGCAAGGGGAGGTCCGGGGGATCCCCTTGCGCGTCCTGGGGGAACGGGCGCTCCGATTGCCTTTGTCTCAAAAGATCCTGATCGCCGACACCCTCCTGGTCACGGCCCCAGCCGTGACCGGCGCCGCCCTGCACTTCCGGGCGGGCCACCCGCTGTCGATGGAGGCTTACTACTGCCGGCACTACGCCTGCATCCTGATCTTCGCAACGGGGGACGGCGCTGAGCGCGCTGATCGAAGGCTCCCTGCTGCGCTGGGCCCCTCGTCTCCTGCTGCGACGCCTAAACGGCACGGCTGGTGGAGGCCTTCCACCAGAAGGTGGAAACCATCGTCAGCAACAGCGAGCGCCTGCGCTGGCTTTCCCAGCAGATCTTGCGAGCTGAGGAGAAGGAACGAGTGCGGATCGCGCGGGAATTGCATGATGAGGCCGCTTCGCGGCCGACCTCTCTGCTCATCCGGCAGTCCCGCTCCTTCGCAACCCAACCTGCCCCCGGAGATGCGCCCGCAGGCAGAGAAGCTCCGGCGGGTGACCGCCGCTTGGGAGCATCTCCGTCGGATCGCCACGGAGCTCCGCCCTATCATCCTGCAAGATCTGTGGCCCGCGGAAGCACTGCGATGGCAGATAGAGGGTTTCCAGAAACAGACCGGGCTCCCGGTCGCCCTCCAGATCCAAGGGCGGATCGAATGGCTGCCTCGCCAGGTGGGACTGGTCCTTTGTTGGGTTGCCCAAGAAGCCCTGACCAACATCGCTCGGCACGCCCGGGCCACCTGCATGGAGATCGCATTCTGGTATATCTTAGAGCGGGCGGACGACACCCTGAAAGTGGGCGGCAAGCGCCTGGGCCCGGCGGAGATAGAGTCTGTGCTGGTAGAACACGCCGCCGTCACCGGGGCAGCGGTGATCGGCGTCCCGGACGAGATCAAGGGGGAGACCCCTGTGGCCCGCGTGATCCCGCGGCCCGGTTACCGAGCCCAGTGAGGAGCTGCGGACGGCGCTAATGGAGCACGTGGCCCAGCGGATGGGCAAAGCCCCGGCGCCGAAAGAGGCGCGCCTCGTCCGGGACATCCCCAAGACCTGCCATGCCGAGCGGATGCGCCGGGTCGTCCGCGCGGTCTGCCTGGAGCGCGACCGAGGGATCTCTCCGCCGTGGAGGACCCGCAGGCCGTCAACGAGATCCGCCAGGCCCGATAAGACAACTGCCCGACCGTACAGAGGAGCAGGGCTCATGCGCGCGCGTACCCTGTGGGAGAGCTTCGGCTTCGCTTTCGCCGGGCTGCGCTACGCCTGGCGGACCCAGCGGAACCTGCGGATCCATGGGGCGATCACGGCCCTGGTGATCGCCCTCGCCGGGCTGCTCGGGTTCGATCCCCTCCGCTGGGTCGTCCTCCTGCTCACCATCGCCATGGTGTGGACGGCAGAGCTGCTCAACACCGCCCTCGAGGCGGTGGTGGATCTCATTAGCCCCACGTTTCATCCGATGGCCCGGATCGCCAAGGACGTGTCGGCAGGGATGGTCCTGCTGTGCGCCATCGCTGCTGTGCTGATCGGCCTGGCCCTCTTCGGCCCGCCCCTGTGGGCCCTGAGCGCCCGCCTTCGCTGACCTGCTGCTGGGAGCCTCACCGATGGGGAGACCGCGCCTTCCCGCCGCGCCAGCGGCCCTCCCGCCCCAAAGGGAGGAGAAGGCTTCCGCTGCCTCGGGCTTCTCATTTCCCGCGCGCCTTCACGTCTTAGGGATCGGGCTCCTCCTTTTGATGATCCTCTTCGCCTTGTATATACCGGTCCTCCGCGTCGGCTTTTTCTATGACGACCTGCTCCTAACTGTGATCGCCCCCCGGGATCCTGTTGCGCTGTTCCAGAGCGCAGAGGGGCTCCTGCACTACCGGCCCCTCTCGATGTCTCTCTTCTGGCTCATCTGGCGGGCCTTCGGTTTTCAGGGGGCGATCTTTCATTTCTTCACATTGAGCGTTTATCTGTTGAATGTCTCCCTGCTCTATCTGCTCCTGCGGCGGCTCAGCATCCCTCGGGCTCCGGCGTGGAGCGCCACGGCGCTCTTCGGGCTGCTTCCCTTTGCTCACGAAGCCATTGCCTTCGTGATGGGATCCGTGCACAGCTTCGCGCTCGTCTGGATGCTGAGCGCCACCGCCCTCGCCCTCCGGCCGGGTCGGCCCCCTCAGTGGGGACGCTCCCTCCTCGCCCTGGGGGCGTATCTGGCCGCCATCCTCTCCCATGAGACCGGCATCGTCTGGCCCGCCCTGCTGCTCCTGCTGGAGCGATGGCGTCCGGGACGGTTCCCGGGCCTCCGCTCCCTGATCCTCGCTGGCTTCGCTTTGGGGGCCGGCTACATGCTCTTCTGGTGGACCCGTCCGCGGGGCGATCCGGGGGTGTTGGCACAGCCCATCTTCACCCTGGAAAGCAGCCTCTATGCCGTTCAGGGCTGGCTGCATCCCCTGGGGCCGGCGCTCCGGCCGATATGGGAAGCCCTCTTCGGGCCACGGCCGATCCTCCTGCGGGCGCTGCGGCCGGGGGACTGGGCCTTCCTGGGCCTGGGGCTGGGAGTGACCGCAGCGATGATGGCCATCGCCCGGCCTCGCGGGCTGGTCGCCCTGGGGCTGGGATGGTTCGCCATCAGCATCGCCCCATCCCTGCTGTTCTGGGGCCCAGCCTCCGGGATGATGAACTATCCGCGGATGCTGGTGATCCCTGGCGTGGGCAGCGCCATGGCCTGGGCCGCGGTCGTGGAGGGCGCACGGCGGCGCGGGGCTGTCGGATGCAGGCTGGCAGGGGCGGGTCTGGGCGTCACGCTCCTTGTTTCCATCCTCGTCACCGTTGCCTCGCTGGGGTATTACCTGGATGCCACGCGTATCCTCCAGGGGATGGCTGTGGCGGCCCGGGAGGCAGGGAACCGCCCCATCCTCTACGTCAACCTGCCCTACAACGTGGGCTACCGCTGGTTCCGTGCTCGTTTCTACCCGTATCCCTATGGGGGCGCGGGGGCCGTGCTCGTCACCGACGAGCGAAGGCTGGCCGGGTATATCCGACTGAACGGAGGGCCGGATCTCACAGACTGGCCGCTGGGAAGGGCGGAGAGCCGGCACTTAGAGGCCCTCTATCCCAATTGGTTCATCCCCGCTCCCCCTATTGACTTCCATGGCCTGCGGGACGCTCTAAAGGATCACGCGGTGTATGTGTTCCGAGAGGACCTCACCTGGGTCCCCCTGTATGAAATCTGGCAGGTTCAGGGGACGTCCGATAGGAAGCAGGCGGAGGCGCTTTCCCTGGAGATCCTGGATCCTACCCCGCGCTTCGATGAGCGGATCGCGCTGCGCGGCTGGCGGATCGACGGGGAGGCTGGGGAGCTGATCCTGGCCTGGGAAGCCCTCGCCCCGCCGGAGCGCCGGTGGCATGTGTTCGTCCATTTGCTGGACGAGAAGGGGGGGCTCCTCGGGCAGGCCGACGGGCCCATGGCCGGTGGGCTGGCGCCCACCGATGCGTGGCGGACCGGGGATTGGGTGATCGACCGCCGCCCACTCCCGAAGGAGGTCCAGCCAGCCGCCCTGCGCCTCGGCCTCTACGATCTGACCAGCGGGGAGCGGGCAACGGTGGAATGGGAAGGGCTCAGGCCCCCGGACCGATACGTGGTCCTTCCGGCTTCTCGATGAGATCGAGGCGCTTCACCACATCCCCCACTCCGCCAGGGCATCCTCCTCCATCATGGAAGGATCCCACATCTCCATGCTTAGGGTGACCTTCGTTGGCTGGCCGGTCACCTGTTCCGTCACATAACGCACCTGTTCCATCAGGTAAGGGCCGGCAGGACAGAACGGGGTGGTGAGGATCATGGTGATCTGCACCAGATCCGGCTGAACCTCGATGTTGCGGATCAGACCCAGGGAGACCACATTCATCCCGATCTCCGGATCCATCACGGTGCGGAGGGCCTCGCGGATCTTCTGGATCAGCTCCTCCTGCGGAGATCCGGCGGTGGGAGTGGACGGGGGAGCCATCTCGTTCTCTGGCATCCGAGACCTCCTCCATATGGAATATTCGCCGGCGGGGGCGGGGAACTGGGTCTCGACGGCAAAGAGCGCTCTTCCCACCCTCGGCCTCACGCGGCAGAGGGATTAGGAGGGCTCCTCGCTCTGGAGGCTGGGGGACGAGGGATCGGTGGTTCGGATGACGAAGGTGCAGCACAGATCCCCGCTCAGAATGCAGCTGGAACGCTCCACGTCCGCCTCTAGGGTGAGAGCGATCAGGGCTCGATCCAGATCACATACCTCGGGATGATGATGGACCACGTAATTGTAAGGGCAGTTGTATTGATGGAGGCGGAGCTCGTTGCCCAGGCGCTCCCAGCGGGCCAGGAAGCCTTCCTCCCCCAGCAGCTCCACGAGGGCCTCCAGTTTCGCCTCCAGGGTCCGGCAGGCCCGCACCCGCTCGCCGTGCTCCACTGCAATCTCCTGCGCCATAGCAATGAAGAGGCGATGGATCTCCTCCTCAGGGAGACGGGATTTGAGCTCGTTGAGCAGACGGGCGGCCAGGCGGTGGTAACCCTGGGGGAACTGGGAGAGGGCCTCCTCCCGCAGAAAGAACACCAGCCGCGGCCGGCCCACCCCCCGCCGCTCCACCTGTGCATCCACCAGCCCCTGACGCTGCAGGATGTTCAGGTGATAATGGACAGTGACCGGCGTCAGCCCCAGTGCCTTCGCAAGCTGCGCCGCCGTCATCCGCCCCTGTTCTTTTAAGCGCCGCAGGATCTGCTGTCGGGTCTGGTTCATCGATTGCCCACCTTCCCCGAGCGTCCGAAGGAACCCGCCTTGCGACGAGCCCACCTCGTCCCTATCTTAACCGGTTTCCCGGCCGCTGTCAATTTTGCTGATTTTTATGAAAAGTATTGACAAAAACGGATAGGCGTGGTAGAATGAAGCCTGAGCCTACCCGCGAGGAGGAGGGCGATGGAGGACGCGCTGATCATCCGGGATCTCCACGTCAATGTGGAAGGCAAGCCGGTCCTGCAGGGGGTGGATCTGGTGGTGCGCAGGGGGGAGATCCACGCCTTGATGGGCCCGAACGGTTCCGGCAAGACCACCCTGGCCTATGTCCTGATGGGACATCCCGCCTATCCGGCGGAGCAGGGAGAAGTGCTCTGGAAGGGGCAGAACCTCTTGGAGTTGCCGCCCGACGAGCGGGCTCATCTGGGGCTGTTCCTGGCCTTCCAGTATCCGGTAGCGGTGCAGGGGGTCACGGTGGCCAACTTCCTGCGCACGGCCCTGAACGAGCGCCGTAAGCGCCTGAACCCTGAGGACAAGGGAATCCCGATCCCAGAGTTCCGCAAGCTGTTGCGAGAGAAGCTGGCCCTGCTGGGGCTGGAGGAGTCCTTCGCTAGCCGTTACGTCAACGACGGCTTCTCCGGCGGCGAGAAGAAGCGCCTGGAGATCCTCCAAATGGCCGTGTTGCAGCCGGAGATGGCCGTCCTGGATGAGACCGACTCGGGGCTGGACATCGACGGGGTGCGCACGGTGGCCGAGGGGATCAATCGGATCTTCGGGCCCCACCTGGGGATCCTGCTCATCACCCACTACCAGCGCATCCTGAACTACATAAAGCCCCACTTCGTCCACGTGATGTATAACGGCCGCATCGTGGCCTCCGGGGGACCGGAGCTGGCCTTGGAGCTGGAGGAGAAGGGCTACGAGTGGCTGCGAGAGCAGTTCGCTGAGCAACCCGCGGCCTGAAGGGAGGGATCATGACGACGGAGACCTTTGACCTGAGCGAGCTGGGCACGTATAAATACGGGTTCTCCATGCCCGAGCGCTACGTCTACAAGGCCCGCAAGGGCCTCTCCCGGGAGATCGTGGAGGAGATCGCCTGGATGAAGGGGGAGCCCGACTGGATGCGAGAGTTCCGCCTGCGAGCCTTGGAGATCTTCCTCGCCAAGCCCATGCCCACCTGGGGCGCAGACCTCTCGGCGATCGACTTCGACGACATCTATTACTACATCAAGCCCACTGATCGGAAGAGCCGCTCGTGGGAGGATGTGCCCGAGGAGATCCGGCGCACCTTCGAGCTCCTGGGCATCCCCGAGGCCGAGCGCAAGTTCTTGGCGGGGGTGGGCGCACAATACGAAAGCGAGGTGGTTTACCACAGCCTCCAAGAGCACCTTCGCAAGCTGGGCGTGATCTTCGTGGACACCGACACGGCGGTGCGGGAGTATCCGGACCTGGTGCGCGAATACTTCGGGACAGTGGTCCCCCCCGACGACAACAAATTCGCTGCCCTGAACTCCGCCGTCTGGTCCGGCGGCTCCTTCATCTACGTGCCGCCAGGGGTCCACGTGGATCTCCCGCTTCAGGCTTACTTCCGCATCAACGCCCAGAACGTGGGCCAGTTCGAGCGCACCCTGATCATCGCGGAAGAAGGATCTTTCGTGCATTATGTAGAGGGTTGTACTGCTCCAATATATACTACCGACTCCCTGCACAGCGCGGTGGTGGAAATCATCGTCAAGCCGGGCGCCCGGGTGCGCTACACGACGATCCAGAACTGGTCCACCAACGTCTACAACTTGGTGACCAAGCGGGCTGTGGCTTATCGCGACGCGGTGATGGAGTGGGTAGACTGCAATCTGGGCTCCAAGGTAACGATGAAGTACCCGAGCATCTACCTGATGGAGCCGAGGGCCCGCGGGGAGATCCTCTCCATCGCCTTCGCCGGGCGGGACCAGCATCAGGACGCTGGGGGCAAGGTCATCCACGCCGCTCCCCATACCCGCTCCCGCATCATCTCCAAGTCCATCAGCAAGGATGGGGGGCGCACTTCCTACCGGGGCCTGGTGCGGGTCTACCCGGGCACCGAGGGATCCACGGTCAGCGTCAACTGCGACGCCCTGATCCTGGACGAGATCTCCCGCTCCGACACGTATCCGTATATGGAGATTGAGGAGGACAACGTCACCATCGGCCACGAGGCCACGGTGAGCAAGATCAGCGACGAGCAGCTCTTCTACCTGATGAGCCGGGGCATCCCCCAGGAAGAGGCGGCGGCCATGATCGTCACCGGCTTCGTCGAGCCCCTGGTGAAGGAGCTGCCCATGGAATACGCCGTGGAGATGAACCGGCTCATCCGTCTGCAGATGTCTGGCTCGGTGGGTTAACCCACCGGGGTTGCAGGAGGAGGCCGGGCACCGGCGGCGCCTCGGTGGCCATCCATCACCGAGGCGCCCCGGGGACCCGGGGCCTTGCCGTCCGCCTGGATAGCCCCGCCAGGGGGCTTCTAGATGGATCATCTTTGCCCTATAACCCCACAGGAGGGTGAGATCCACAATGGCGGAAGCATCGGAGATCCGCGAAGCGGCCCGGGGGATCGGGCCGGAGGCTTTCCGGGCCTTCCTGGCCGCTCGGGAGGAACCCGATTGGCTCCGGCAAGCCCGCCGGGAGGCCTGGGAGATCCTGCGGGAGACCCCCAAGCCCGGCCCGACCGATGAAGCATGGCGGCGCACCGACATCCAGGCCCTGGCTGTGGAGGAGCTGGCCACCGTCCTTTTCCCGGACGGATCCTCCCCGGCCCCAGAGATGCGCCAGATCGTGGAGCCGAGCGAGGACCTGTCGGGGGGGCTGCTGTTGCTCGACAGCAGGGTGGCCCTGCACTGGCTGGATGAGCGCCTGCACCGCCGGGGTCTGATCTTCACGGATCTGGCCACTGCGGCCCGGGAGCATCCGGACCTCGTCGCCTCGCACCTGGGACAGGTGGTCCGGCCGGGGGACGGCTTCTTCGCCGCGATGAACGGCGCCTTCTGGCGCAACGGCATCTTCCTGTATGTGCCGCGGGATCTGGAGGTCCCCCTGCCCCTGCGGGCGGTGATCGGCTTGCGGGAGCTGCCGACCGACATCTCTCGCATCCTGATCGTGGTGGAGCCGGGAGCCCGGGTGACCTTCATCGACGAGCGCCTGGCTGAAGATGGCGTGGGAGCCGCCTTCCACAGCGGGACGGTAGAGATCCACCTGAAGGAGAACGCCTGCCTGACCTACATCGCCCCGCAGAACTGGGGCCGTCACATGTGGAACTTCACCCACGAGCGGGCCTTCGTAGACCGCGACAGCACCCTGGACTGGGTGGTGGTGGGGATGGGAGGCGGCGTCATCAAGACCTTCCTGGAGGTCGCACTCATCGGCCGTGGGTCCACAGCCTACATGTCCGGCGTCTTCTTCCTGGACGGCCGCCAGCACGCGGATTACGACACGGAGCAGGACCACATCGCTCCCCACACCAAGAGCGACCTGCTCTACAAGGTTGCCCTGAAAGATCGGGCCCGCTCCGTCTGGCAGGGGATGATCCGGGCGCACCCCGGGGCCCAGAAGACCGATGCCTACCAGGCCAACCGCAACTTGGTTCTCTCCCCCCACGCCCGGGCCGACTCCATCCCCGGCCTGGAGATCATGGCCAACGACCTGCGCTGCACCCACGGGGCCACTGTCGGTCAGATCAACGAGGAGGAGCTCTTCTATCTGATGTCCCGGGGCCTCTCTCGGGCGGTCGCCACGCGGCTCATCGTGGAAGGGTTCTTCGCCCCCGTCCTGGACCGCGTCCCGGTGGCCGATGTCCGACGCCAAGCGGATCTCATCATCCACCGCAAGCTTGGCGTGCCGCCGGAGGAAGAGCTCTGAAGGCGTGGAAGCGCTGGATCCACAGCCTCCTCGGAAGGCGAGCGGCTGTTTCGGCTAAAATAGGGGCAGAGCGCGCGGATACGGGTCGTGCCCGGCCCTTTCAAGAGATCACTAGAGGGGAACGTACGGGGAGGACCCCCATGCAAGGCCTGGCGCTTCAAACTACCTTGGACGTGGAACGGATCCGGGCGGATTTCCCCATCCTCCACCAGACCGTGAACGGGAAATCCCTGGTGTTTTTGGACAGCGCGGCCAGCTCTCAGAAACCCATCCCGGTGATCGAGGCGATGAACGCCTATTACCGGACCACCCACGCCAACGTCCACCGGGGGGTCTACCGCCTGAGCGAGCAGGCCACCGCGCTGTATGAGGAGGCCCGGCGCAAGATCGCTGCCTTCATCGGCGCCGCTTCCCCCAAAGAGATCATCTTCACCCGCAACACCACTGAGTCCATCAACCTGGTGGCTTACGCCTGGGCTCGCCCCTTCCTGCGGGCGGGAGACGAGATCCTCCTCACGGAGATGGAGCACCACAGCAACCTGGTCCCCTGGTTCCTATTGGCTCAGGAGAAGGGGCTCCGCATCCGATACATCCCCATCGACGATGAAGGCCGCCTGCGGCTGGATCTGCTGGATACGCTGATCACCGAGCGGACCCGACTGGTGGCGGTGACCATGATGTCCAATGTGTTGGGGACTATCAACCCCCTCCGACCGGTCATCGAGAAGGCCCAAGCGGCGGGGGCCGTTGTGCTGGTGGACGGTGCCCAGGGGGTTCCTCACCTCCCGGTGAACGTACGGGAGCTGGGATGCGATTTCCTGGCCTTCTCCGGGCACAAGATGTGTGGCCCCACGGGGATCGGGGTGCTGTGGGGGCGGCGGGAGCTCCTGGAGGCCATGCCCCCCTTCCTGGGCGGCGGCGAAATGATCCGCCGGGTCACCTTTGAGGGCGCCGAATGGAACGAGCTGCCCTACAAGTTCGAAGCGGGGACCCCAGCCATCGCCGAGGCTATTGGGTTGGGTGCGGCGGTAGATTATCTGAGCGGGATCGGGCTGGAGGACATCCACCGCCACGAGCAGGCGCTGGCCGCCTACGCCATGGAGCGCTTAAGCGAGATCCCCGGCCTTCGCGTTATAGGGCCTCCGCCGGCGGAGCGCGGCGGCGTGGTGGCCTTCGCCATGGATCGAATTCATCCGCATGACATTGCCACCATCCTGGATCGGGAGGGCATCTGCATCCGGGCCGGCCATCACTGCGCGATGCCGCTGCACGAGCGGCTGGGCCTCGTCGCCACCGCCCGAGCCAGCTTCTATCTCTACAACACCATGGAGGAGGTAAATCGGCTGGCCGAGGGGCTGGAGATCGTGCGGCGCACGTTCACCCGCGCTGGCTAAGGGCTCCCCCGCAGGGAGGAAAAAGGTATCCTTGCCTGATCATCCGAGCCATACCGCGCGCATCCAGCCGCGGACCGAATTGATCAGATAGATCTCCTCCGCAACGGCGAGCTCCGCGACGGTCACCCGGCGCTCGCGAAGAACGCCTTGCTCTATGAGCGCCCCGCGCAGCGTTCCCGGCAAGAGCCCGCACGACACAGGTGGGGTGATCCACTCGCCGCCCATCCGGACAACCAAATTGGCCACACAGGACTCGGTCGCCTCCCCCCGCTCGTTCCACAACAGGACGTCGTCGCATTCTGGTCTGGTGGCGCGGGCCGCCTCGTAGACCGCGCGATGGGTCGTCTTGTGATACAAGAAGGGATTACGGGAATCCACCGGGTCCCGTGAGCGCCCCAAGCGCAGCGGCCGCTGGAGCGGATGCTGTTCCAGGGGGAGCGCCTGGATCGTTCGGATGCCTTCGCGTGAAAGCTGCAGGCGGACCTTGTGAGGGCGAGGGGGGAGACAAGCGGCGCACTCGTCCAGCGCGCGGCGCACCTCCATCTCATCGAAGGAAAAATCGAAGTAGGCTGCGGATTCGGCAAGACGCTGCAGGTGACGATCCAACAAGAAGTAGCTGACCCCGGGTTCCCATCGGATGGACTCCAGAAGATCAAACTCCGGCCATTCCTCGGTCAGCGCGCGGGCCTTCAGCAAGCATTCATGGTATTCGCGTTCCGCCTCTGAGTCCCACACCACTCCCCCGCCAACCCCGAAGGTAGCGATCTCTTTCTCCCGATCCACGATCACGGTGCGGATGGCGACATTGAATTGGGCGCGGAAATGGGGGGCGATCCAACCGATGGCCCCTGTGTAAATCCCTCGAGGGGTGGCCTCCAGCTCGGCGATGATCTCCATCGTGCGCGCCTTGGGCGCGCCGGTGATGGAAGCCGCGGGGAACATGGCCCGGAAGATGTCCACGAGGGAAGCGGTGGTTTCGCACCGCACGGTGGAGGTCATCTGCAGAAGGGTGGGATATCGTTCCACTTCAAACAAGCGCAAAGCGCGCACCGTGCCAATATCGGCGATGCGCCCCATGTCGTTCCGAACCATGTCCACGATCATAACGTTTTCCGCGCGCTCCTTCTCCGATGCCCGCAGGCGCTCGGCCAGGATCTGATCCTCCTTCCAGGTGCGGCCGCGGGGGGCCGTCCCCTTCATCGGGCGAGACACGAGCTCAGCGCCGTTCCGCCGAAAGAACAGCTCGGGGGAAGCGGAGCAAACCACATATCGGCCCGCGTCCAGGTAGACCGGATAGCGTGGGCGCTGGGCTTGCACCAACCGCACGAAGAGCGCGAAGGGATCGCCGGCGAAAGGGGCCTGCAGCCGGAAGGTATAGTTCACTTGATACGTGTCCCCCCGCGCGATGTAATCTTTGATGCGCGAGATCGCCTCACAGTAAGCCTCCTGGGAGATAGAAGGCTGCCATGGCCCGAGGGCCTGCAACGGCATCGCGCGGGGAAGATCTATCGGCTCCGGCTGTCTGTAGAGGCCGAACCAGAGAAGGGGCCAGGGTCCTGGGCGCCGCACGCGCAACGCGGCATCCCACGCGGGCGCCGCTTCGTAGGCCACCCAGCCGACAGCGTGCAGCCTCTCTTCGCGGACCGATCGTTCCACCTCATGAAGCGCCGAAGGCACCTCCCTGAGATCCGCTGTCTCGATCACCCGCAGAGGGCAACCAAAGCGGAGCCAGAGAGAGGCAACCTCGTCCCATAGAAGCGCTTCGCCTTTCACGGTAGATCCTCGCGCTCTTAGCAAGATCCACCACCCCTTAGCCCTTGAGGGGGATGATGAAGGCTGGCTATCCCTCAGCGCGCCTCACGCTGCCTGGCGCAGCTCCACCGCCTTGCCGGACTCCGTGAGGAGCAAGGGCGCTGCCTGCCCTCGGATGGCTTCCGCATGGACGATGCAGCGGCGGATATGAGGATGAGAGGGGATCTCATACATCACGTCTAACAGGGTCCGCTCCAGGATGGCCCGCAGGGCCCGGGCTCCCGTTCCCAAGCGCAGCGCCTCCTCCGCCGCCGCCTCGATGGCCTCCGGCGTGAAGATCAACTCCACGTTGTCCAGGGCGAACAGCCGCTGGAATTGCTTCACCAAGGCGTTGCGAGGCCGGGTCAGCACTGCCTTCAGCGCCTCTTGATCCAGGGGATCCACCGGGATCACCACCGGCAGCCGTCCCACGAGCTCTGGGATCAGGCCAAAACGGATGAGATCCTCAGGGGCTACCTGCCGCAACAGATCCGCCTCCGACAGGCGGATCCGCCCCTGGGCTCTGGCCTCGCCGGGAAAGCCGATGTGCCCGCGCAGCCCCAGGCGCTCGGCGATGATCTTCGAAAGCCCCTCGAAGGCCCCGCCGCAGATGAAGAGGATGTTGGTGGTGTCGATCTGGATGAACTCCTGGTAGGGATGCTTCCGCCCGCCGTGCGGGGGGACGTTGGCGATGGTCCCCTCAATGATCTTGAGGAGGTCCTGCTGCACGCCCTCCCCCGAGACATCCCGGGTGATGGAAGGATTGTCGCCGGACTTGCGGGCGATCTTGTCGATCTCATCAATGTAGAGGATGCCCCTCTCCGCCCGCTCCACGTTGTATTCGGCCGCCTGGATCAGCCGGAGGAGGATGTTCTCCACATCCTCTCCCACGTAACCGGCCTCTGTCAAAGCGGTGGCGTCGGCGATGGCGAAAGGGACGTCGAGGATGCGGGCCAGCGTGCGGGCCAGCAGGGTCTTCCCGCAGCCGGTGGGGCCGATGAGCAGGATGTTGCTCTTCTCGATCTCCACATCCTCCCAACGTCCCTTGCTGGTGATCCGCTTATAGTGGTTGTAAACCGCCACCGACAGCACCCGCTTCGCCCGATCCTGTCCGACGACATATTGGTCCAGGTAAACACAGATCTCCCGGGGGGAGGGGAGACGCGGGGAAGCAGAGGGGGGGAGGCCAGTCTCCTGGCGCTCCCCCCGCAGCATCCGATAGCTAAGCTCCACACATCCCTCACAGATGTAAACCCCGTCCGGGCCCGCAAGAAGCCGACCCGTCTGCTCAGGATCCCGCCGGCAGAAGGAGCAGCGGGGCGCTTCCTTGTGGGGGCGTTGCATCCCCGGTCACTCCTTATGTCCGTCAGGAGTGGCAGCCGCTTGGGCGGAAGGCGAGGACGGCTCCTTGTGCGGTGGCGGCTTCAGCACCTCGTCGATGATCCCGTATTTGACCGCCTCCTCCGCCGACATGTAGTAATCCCGATCGAAATCGTCGGCGATGCGCTCCACTGGCTGGCCGGTGTGACGGGCCAGTAACTCGAAGATCAGGTTCTGCATCCGCATCAGCTCTTTATACTGGATCTCCACGTCGGGAGCGTAGCCGTGAGCCCCGCCACCGGCCGGGTGCATGTGGATCGTGGCATGGGGGAGCGCGAAGCGACGGCCCTTGGTGCCGGTCGCGAGCAACACTGTGGCCATGCTGGCCGTCCACCCCACCGCGATGGTGGAGATGGGGGCGCGAACCTGCTGCATGGTGTCATAAATGGCCAGGCCCGGATAGATCAGCCCGCCCGGCGAGTTGATGTAAAGCCGGATTTCCTCCTCCGGATCCTCCCGATCTAAATAGAGCAGCTGGGCTACCACCAGGTTCGCCACCTGATCGGTGATGGGGGTCCCCAGGAAGATGATCCGCTCTTTCAGCAGCAGCGAATAGATGTCGTAAACCCGCTCGCCGCGCCCTGTGTTCTCGATCACCATCGGAATCAGCAGCTCCGGCAACCCTTCCCGAGCCATTGCCTGCCTCCTTACAAAAGATCACGTGGAGTCTGAAGGTCCCATGGGGAAGGGAACCGCCTCCCCCGCCTCCGGTTCAGGAGCCGAATTGGCCTCCGCCATCGCGAGGGGCGCCGCCTCCCCCCGCGCGATGACTACCAGGCGTTCCAGCGCCCGGTTCAACAGAAGCCGCGACCGAAGTCTGGCCATCACCGTCGGCTTCAGGCGTTGCCAGGCCTCCTCCGAGGCCTGGACCTGCCGGAGAACGGTCCTGGCCTCCTCCTCCAGCTCCTCCTCGGGGACAGAGAGCCCCTCCTCCTGTGCCAGCTGATACAGGACCAAGCCTTGGCGGATCCGCCGCTCCGCCTGAGGCCGCAGCTCCTCCCGCAACGCCTCCGGCGTCTGATTGCGCTCCTTCAGATAAGACTCTAAATCCTGGCCGCGTCGACGCAACGTGTTCTTCAGATCCTCGATGAGATTATCGATCTCCTCTTCCAGCATCTGCGGCGGGAACTCCACCTCCGCCTGCTCAACCAGGGCCTTCAAGGCCCGCTGCGCGTATTCGGCGTCATATTGACGGCGGAGATGAGCCGCCAGATCCTCCCGGATCTTCGACTTCAGATCCTCCAAGGTCTCGAAATCCCCCACCGTCTGGGCTAGGGCGTCATCCAGGTCCGGAAGGAAATAGCGCGCGAGGCCGGTGAGCGTCGCCTCGACCTGCAACGTCCGCGATGGATCCCCGGGCCGGGGCAGATCGAAGGTCCGCGCCTCGTTGAGGGTCATCCCAACGATTCGCTCCTCCAGCCCAGGCAGCGGCGCAGCCTCCTGGCCTAACACAAAGGAGAATTCATCTTCCAGAAAGGTTTCCCCCTCCGCATCCCTCGACCGCAGGGCAACTGTGACCATCATCCCGGGCTCTGCGGTCCCCTCCGAAACAGGCTCGATGATGGCGTTGTCCCGCCGCAGCCGCTCTAGGACCTCCTGCACCGCCTCCTCCGTGGGTTGCGGCGGCTCATAGGGCACCCGCAGGGACCGGTAGTCGCCGAGCCGGACCTCGGGCTTCAAGGGCACGATCACCCGGAAGGTGAGGGGCTCCGGCTGGATCCGTTCCAGACGGCCCGGGCCGTAGGGATCCAGTCCCAGTTGATCCAGGGCCTCCCGGTAGACCTCCTGGCTGAGGAGCTCCATGGCCTCCTCGAAGATTGCCTCCCGGCCGAAGGTTCGGAGCACCACCTCATACGGCGCCCGGCCGCGGCGGAAGCCCGGGATCTCGTAGCGCTCCGCGAAGCGCTGGGCGATCCGGCGCATCGCCTGCTCCACCCGTTCCGGCTTGACCTCGATGGTCAGGGCCACCTGGCGTGACGGGAGGCTCTCGCTCGTGATCCGCACTCGTAGGCTCCTCCCTTTTCGGAGTCCCGACGGATCCCCACCGGGAGCGCCTTCCGATCCCCTCCACGCGCGGCCCCCGGCCTGCGTCCCAGGGGATAAGGGGGAGGATCCGGCCGGTCACGTGGAATTATATCGAGCCCATGATAGGGCTGCAACAAACGGCGCGTATAAAATTCTCATGGAGGGTTCATCGGATGGACGCTCTCAGAGATGGAGGAGGGAGCGATCATGCCAGAGGCCGAGGCGCCGGTGATGGTGATCACCGAGGGACGGCTGGCCGGGCGTCGCTGGCCGATCGACCAGGAGCTCCTCATCATCGGCCGCGGCGAGCGCTGTGATCTGGTCCTTCCCGAGCGTCAGATCTCCCGTCAGCACGCCCGGCTCCGGCGGGAGGCCGACGGTTATTACATCGAGGACCTCGGCAGCAAAAACGGTACGTTTATCAACGGCCAGGCGCTCCCCCCGTTCGTCCCCCACCGGCTGAAGGATGGGGATGAGATCGCGCTGGCCCTGTGCGTGCGCATGCGTTTCATCAGCGCCGAGGCCACGCTCCCCCTAGAGCCGCCTCCCATCGCCTGGCTTTCCCAAGGCCTGGTCATCGATCGGGCCGCCCGCCGGGTATGGGTGAAAGGCCGGGAGGTGGACCCCCCTCTCTCCCCAGCTCAGTTCCGCGCCCTGGAGCGCCTGGCCCTGGTGCACGGCGCGGTGGTCTCCCGGGAGGAGCTGGTGGCCTATGTTTGGCCGGAGGAGGACCCGCGGGGGGTGACGGAACAGGCCTTGGACGCCCTGATCCGTCGGCTGCGGGAGCGGCTGGCCCACGTCGACCCGGGGCAGGATTATATCCTGACGGTGCGCGGGCACGGCTTCCGCTTGGCCGACGTGCCCCTGCAACTCAAGGGCCAGCCGGAAGGACGATGAGCACCCGCCGGATCTCTCGACGCACCCTTGGGACGGCTGCAGAGACGTTCGTGGCCGCCCATCTGGAGGCTCAAGGATACCACATCCGGGCCCGGAACTGGCGCTGTCCATTCGGGGAGATCGACCTGATCGCCGAGGGAGACGGCTGGCTGCTCTTCATCGAGGTCCGCGCGCGGCGCAACGACCGCTTCGGGCGGCCCGAGGAGAGCCTGAGCCCGCGCAAGCGCCAGCGCCTGCAGCAGGCCGCCCTGGCCTATCTGGGCCAACTGGAAGGCCCGGAGCCCAGCTGGCGGGTGGACCTGGCCGCTGTGTCCCTGGACTCTCGGGGTCGACCGGTGGAGGTCTCCTTCGTCGAGAATGTCCTGGAGTAGAGACGGCCGGCGGGGCTGTCCAGCTGGCTCTTGTCTTCCGATGTTCGAGAAAGAGTGGGGCAACGGCTCGCAGTTGCCCTATATCTTCCCGCGCAGAGGAAGTCGGATGATCGGGGTGTAGATGGCCCCATGGGGGTGGAGATCGCTTCGCATCAAAGTGATCTCTTCCACCCGCACTTCCCCTAATCGCCCCACAGGAGTGCGCTCAATCATCTCAGCGATCTGCCGATGATGGGCAGGCATGGCGTCCCGGCTCACCCGAGCCAGCGTGAGATGGGGCTGATATGGCCGATCCTCCATGGGATAACCCAGCTGCTGCATGCTGGTCTCCACCAGGCGCTGAAAGCTTGCCAGCGCCCGGGCGGGATCTGATACCCCTACCCAGATCACTCGGGGATGACGGGGATCCGGGAAGCATCCAAGCCCTTCCACGACGAACATGAAGGGCCCGCGCTCCAGGGTCAGCCCCCGCAGCGCAGCGATGACCTCATCGATCTGAGGGGCAGGTACCATCCCCAGGAATTTTAGGGTGAGATGGATGCTCTCCGGACGGACCCAGCGGATCGGAAGGTCTTGGAGCCCCTGGCGCAGGCGACGCTGCACCTCCGCCAGCTGCTGCTGAAGCGCGTCCGGCAGCTCTACGGCGATAAAGGAACGCACCGCCACCATCATAAGCCCTCCGGAAACCCGAGCGGGATGGGAGTCCCCTTCCCCGGGCGCTGACACCCAGCCGGAAAACGCGATGGTGGTGCGGCGCTCTCTGCGCACCACCATCGCCTTGTACTCAAATTATAGAAGAAGATCGGGGAGCGCAGATGTCCTCGGCGTACCTCTGGCTATCAAACAAGCCTTATCACCCCAGCTCGATCTCCACCCGACGCAACGCCAGAGATTGGGCAGCGGGAACCGGAAGAAGCCCCGCGGAAAGACCGGTGGCAGGATCCAGGGTCAGGAACTGGTTGTCGATCCAGGCCACGAACCCCAGGGGACCTGCGGGGGCGATAAGCGCGCGATGGACCTCTTCCTCATCCACTTCGAAAACCACCTGATGGCGTTCCCAGCGCAGGACATAGCGATGCCATGCCGTGAGATCGATCCCGAGGGGATGCTGGGAGACCGCCATCCAACGCGCGCCCAGGGAGAGGGCGATGTGGGCGAGGGGTGGAGCTTTCAGAAGCCGTGACAGGCCCCGCTGGAACCACCCGGGCACCCGAAGGCGCGGGCTGGCTGGGCTGCGCCACACCATCGCCAGCCAGCCCCGCCCTGGGCCCTCCGGGGACAGCACGATCCGGGAGGGGAGCGAGGCGAAGAAGAACCAGACCGCGGACGGAGGACCGATGAGAGCGCCCGGCATCGCCGCCCCGTTCCAGAACCCGAACCCGGCGGTCCCCACCATAGAGTTCGCCGGATGGGAGAAGCGTGCCTCAACGGTCAGACAGACCGGCGGGCGCCAGACGAAGCGGGTGCCCCCATAATCATCGATCTGAGCATCCGCGTAGCGGTCCCCGGCGTTGGGGAGCAGAGTCAACCACAGGGCCTCCGCGTCTGCAGTGATCTGGGCGGCTCCCATCGTCATCCGCACCCACGGCCGATCCACCGGCTTCAGAGACACTCCATGGCCCATCCTCAAAAGTTTCTTCATCCGCTCAGTGGATCGCTTGGACATCTATGAAGACGCGGGGCGATCGGCAAGGGCAGCAATCCCGGGGAGGGTGCGGCCCTCTAAGAATTCTAAGCTGGCCCCTCCGCCAGTAGAGATGTGGGTGATGCGGTCCGCAACGCCGGCGGCGCGCACGGCGGCCACCGAATCCCCGCCCCCCACAATGCTGATCGCCCCGCTTTCTGCCACTGCCTGAGCGATGGCAAAGGTGCCCTCCGCGAAGCGCGAGAACTCGAAGACCCCCATGGGCCCGTTCCACACGATAAAGGCCGCTCGTCGGATCTCCTCCGTGTAGCGGGCTACAGTCTGCGGCCCGATGTCCAGGATCCGCCATCCGTCCGGCACCTGGTCCACCGGCACCACCTGGGCCTGGGCATCCGGGGCGAAGGCGTCGGCGATGCACACATCCACCGGCAGCATCAGGCGCTCCCCGCCTTCCCGCAGGAGGCGCTGGGCGATCTCCAGGGCCTCGTCCTCCACCAGCGAATCGCCTACCCCGTAGCCCGTGGCCTTCAAGAAGGTGTTGGCCATCCCGCCGCCGATGAGCACCCGATCGGCTCGGGCCAGCAGGCTCTCGACGACCCCGATCTTATCGGAGATCTTGGCCCCGCCGAGGACGGCGATGAAGGGCCGGCCCGGGTTCGTGAGAGCCTGGCTCAGGTAACGGATCTCCTTTTCCATTAGGAAGCCGGCGACGGTCGGGATGAAACGGGCGATGGCTTCAACTGAGGCGTGGGCGCGATGGGCTGCGCCGAAGGCATCGTTCACGCACAGGTCCCCCAAGCGGGCCAGCTGGCGGGCAAACTCGGGGTCGTTCTTCTCCTCCTCCGGATGGAACCGAAGGTTCTCCAGCAGCAGCACCTGGCCAGGCTGCAGGGCCGCGGCGATCGCCTCCACCTCTGGGCCCACGCAGTCAGGGGCCATCTGGACGGGGGAGCCCAGCAGCTCGCTCAGGCGCTCGGCCACCGGGCGCAGGCTGAAGGCCGGGTCCGGCTTCTTCGGGCGGCCCAGGTGGGACATCACGACAAGGGCCGCGCCCTGGTCGAGGAGATATTGCAGCGTGGGCAGGGTCTCCCGGATCCGCGTATCATCGGTCACCTTCCCTTCGGCGACGGGCACGTTAAAATCCACGCGGACCAAGACCCGGTGCCCGCGGACGTCGACGTCTCGCACCATCATCTTGTTCATCGTGGATCCTCCCCACCAGACTTAGGGTTCAGGGCCCGGGAAGATCATCATCCACCTGTGCACCGCGTTTCCTCATTTTACCCAGACCGCTCAAGGCGCAGGCTGTCTTTCTCCATAGGACCGCCGCCGAGATCCCCCGGAAAACCCTCATCCCACCTTACCAAAAGAGAGGGACACAGACCAGTGACGAGCGGAGGCCCGATATGTGAGTTTTATCACAAATAGAGGCCTGGAGGGCTTGGAGCTCCGGAGGAAGAGTTGCTCCCCTCTCCGGATGGGACTAAGATTGAAGTGCAGAAGTCCCGCTTTTCTGCGCGGGGACCTTGGGGAGAGGCTTCTTGGGGGATCTGGCACGGAGAACCTTAACCGAATCGGGAGGAGGCCGTTATGACCGCAACGGTAGCCCCCCAGGAAGTGAAGTATGCTGGGAAGCCGGGCGAGGTTTCCTTCGCCAAGGGCCTGGAAGGCGTGATCGCCGCGGAGTCAGCGAAAAGCTACGTGGACGGGACCGCCGGCCGCCTGATCTATCACGGGATCCCCATCGAGGTCCTCGCCGAGAAATCTACCTTTGAAGAGACCGCCTTCCTCCTCCTCTACGACAAGCTCCCCACCGAGGACGAGCTGGACGTCTACCGGATGCGCCTCCGCCAGTATCGGGAGCTCCCGGACGAGGTCTATGACTTCATCTCCCGGGCTGGGCGCCGCTACAATGTTCATCCGATGTCGGTGCTGCGCACAGCCATCTCCATGCTGGCGGCCTTCGACGACTCCGCAGAAGAGGACACGATGATCGCCCACGAGCGGGAGGCCATCAAGCTGACCTCTCGCATTGCCACGGTGGTGGCCGCCATCGGGCGCGCCCGCAAGGGCCTCCCTCCGGTTCGCCCCCGCTTCGACCTGAGCCACGCTGCCAACTTCCTCTACATGCTCTTGGGGGAGGAGCCGGACCCCTTCTACGCCCGGGTGATGGACGTCATCCTCATCCTCCATGCGGATCACGAATGCAACGCCTCTACCTTCACCGTGCGGGCCATCACCTCCACCCTGAGCGACACGTATTCAGCCGTGGTGGGAGGCATCGCCGCCCTCAAGGGTCCTCTCCATGGGGGTGCGAATGAAGAAGTGATGCACATGCTCGATGAGATCCGGCAGGTGGAGAGCGCGGAGGCGTGGGTGCTCCGGGCCCTGGCCCGTAAGAAGAAGATCCCCGGCTTCGGCCACCGCGTCTATAAGACCTATGACCCCCGGGCGCACATCCTCAAGGGGTACGCCCTAGAGGTCACCCGGAGGGCGGGCACGGAGAAGTGGCTGCGGATGGCCGAGGTGATCGAACGGGTCATGATCGAGCGGCTGGGCCAGAAGGGCATCCAGCCCAACGTGGACTTCTACTCGGGCATCGTGATGGCCTCCATGGGCATCGAGGCCCCCCTGTTCACCCCGATCTTCGCTGTGGGGCGCATCGCCGGCTGGGTGGCCCACTCCCTGGAGCAGCGCAGGGACAACCGTATCTACCGGCCCCGCTTCTTCTACGTCGGCCCCGAGCATATGGAATACATCCCTATCGAAGCCCGCGGCTGAAGGCCCCCCGAAAATCCGCGGGCGCGGCCCGGAACCGGAACCGCGCCCGCGGACGGGCCGGAGCGCCATCGGCGAGCCCTTCCCGCTCACGGGCACATCTTGTTCTCTACACAAGCCTTCTGGAGGGCCTCCATGGCCACCTTGGCATCCCGGTTGGTCACAAAGTTGAAGATGATGTCGTTAAAGGCCGTGGCGAAGCCCTCCGGAGCGGCCGAGCCGTGGACCTCGCTCGGGATCAGCTCGTCCCGGGCGAAGTCATCCATCGAGGACTGCAGGTAAACATCGAACTCGCTTCGATCGCAGTCCAGGCGGGCACAGATAGAGCCCTTCTTGGGGTTGAAGGCCTCCTGGCCTTCCTTTGAGCCGCAGAGCTTCAACCAGGCGAGGGCTTGCTCCCGATGGGGGGCCTTCTTAGGCAGGCCGAAGGTGTCGGTCACCACCATGAAGAGCCCCTTGTTGTTCGGCGCCGGGACCCATCCGTAATCCACGCCTGGCTTGGCCCCCTTCGCGACGAAATACCCGTGGGACCAATCCCCCATCACGGTCATGGCTGCCTTGCCGTCCAGGACCAGCTGGGTGGCCGAGTCCCAGGTGAGAGCGGCGTGGTCCTCGTTCACGTAGTCGAGCATCCGCCCGAAGATCTCAAAGGCCTTCTCCACCTCCGGCCCGGTCCAGGACGTCTGACCGGTCCACAGCCCCCGATATTTCTCCGCGCCCAGCACGCCAGCAAGAACCGTCTCAAACAGGTGGGCAGCTTCCCACTTCAGTTTGTCTCCCAGGGCCAGCGGGGTCACCCCCCTGGCCTTGAGGGCCTCGGCCACCTGGAAGAACTCATCGAAGGTGGTGGGGGGCTGTAAGCCTTGCTCATCGAAAATCTTCTTGTTATACCAGAGGACGTTCCCCCGATGGACGTTGACGGGGACGGAGTAGATCTTCCCCTCATAGCTGACCAGGTCGATCAGCTGCTTGGGGAACTTGTCCGTCCATCCCTCGCTCTTCCACAGATCCGTGATATCCTCCATGTAGTCCGTCTTCACCCAGGTATCGATCAGCTCCGCCCCCCCGTGGACCTGGAACGAATCCGGCGGGTCGCCGCCTAGCATGCGGGTCTTCAGCACGGCCTTGGCCTGGGCGCCGGCGCCGCCGGCAACGGCGGCGTTGATGATCTCCACGCCCGGATATTTCTGACGGTAGACGACGAACATCGCCTCCAGCCCCTCCGCCTCCCCACTCCCTGTCCACCAGGAGAAGATCTCCAGCTTCTTGGCCGGGGCAGGGGTGGCGGATGGGGTGCAGGCGACCAGAAGCAGAGCGAGGATCAGGGACAGCGTCACCCAGAGGGACCGGCGATAGGGCCGAGACATGACGACCTCCTCTCTCCAGCAGGCAAACCTTATGGGCCGGGGGGAAACCGATGGCGCTCCGGATCTTTACCTGATTCTAAATTTTAAGCAGAGAAGAAGGGCTGTCAAGCTATCGCCCCTGCGCTGCATTCATCCCCTCTCTTACCCTCCGGATCTAGGAGGTCATGAGAATTGTGCGGATATCGCTGCGCCCGGCGCGTGCGTTCTCTCCGCCATGCCAGACGCATCGGTTTACCTGACCACCCGGCGTGGCCGCTTCACCGCCCAAACGCCTATCGGTCCGTCGACGCGCCCTAAGCCCGCGGGATCCTGAAGCCTTTCATCCGGCTCTGCCGGCAGAGCGGGAGAAGGGTTCCGCATTATGATAGAATTGCGAGAGAGCGAATTCCCATCCCTCGCCGGAGGGGGCTTCGATGGCAGGGCACAGCAAGTGGGCGAACATCAAACACCGCAAGGCGGCCGTGGACGCCAAGCGTGGGCAACTTTTCAGCCGCCTGACCCGAGAGCTGATCGTCGCCGCCCGGGAGGGAGGGCCCGACCCGGAGTTGAACTTGCGCTTGCGGCTGGCCATCGAACGGGCCCGGGCGGCGAACATGCCCAAGGAGAACATCGAGCGAGCCATCCGGCGCGGCGCTGGATTGGAGAAGGGAGCGGAGCAATTCGAAGAGCTGCTCTACGAAGGCTACGGTCCCCACAGGGTGGCCATTGTCGTGCGGGTGCTGACGGACAACCGGAACCGCACAGTGGCCGAGCTCCGCCGGATCTTCTCCCGCCACGGCGGGAGCCTGGCGGAATCGGGCGCGGTGATGTGGAACTTCGAAAAGAAAGGCTACATCGCCATCCGCCCCGACGGCCAGGACCCCGAGCGCATCTTCGAGATGGCCATCGATGTCGGAGCGGAGGACGTGGAGATCAGCGAGGACCTGGTGGAGATCTACACGGCGCCGGAGGACCTCCAGGCCGTGCGCCAGGCCCTGATAACGGCCGGCCTCACCATCGACAACGCCGAAGTCACCATGCGGCCTCGGACCCGGGTGACCCTGGACGATCACGCCACCATGGCCGTGATGTCCCTAGTGGACGCCCTGGAGGAGCTGGACGATGTCCAGCAGGTCTACTCGAACCTGGAGATCTCCGACGAGCTGATCCGTAAATACGAGGCCCAGGCTGCCTGATGCGGGTGCTGGGGATCGATCCGGGAATCGCAACCACCGGCTACGGTCTGGTGGAAGAGCGGGAAGGGAAACTGGAGGCTCTCGCCTACGGCGACATCCGGACGCCTGCGGGGGATCCGCTTCCGCAGCGTTTGAGCCAGCTCTATGAGGCCATCTGCTCTCTGATCGAAGCCCGTCGCCCGGATGCCGCGGCCGTCGAGCGGGTGTTCTTCGGGCGCAACGTCACCACCGCTTTCGCCGTCGGGCAGGCCCGCGGGGTTGCCCTCCTGGCCCTGGCCCAGGCGCAGATCCCCATCTATGAATACACCCCTGCGGACGTCAAGCAGGCCCTGGTGGGATGCGGGAGCGCCCCTAAGGCCCAGATCCAGGCGATGGTCCGTATGCTCCTCCGCCTTCCGGAGATCCCCCGCCCGGACGACGTGGCCGATGCCCTGGCGGTGGCCATCTGTCACCTGAACCATGCCCGCCTCGCTGCACTGTGCTGAAGCCGAAGGATCCGGCCTGCGAGGCCGCCCACGGGCCCTCGCCTCCGGAGCGGAGCATGATCGGCGCGATCCTGATCGTGGATGATTGCCTGACCAAGCCCGATGCTCCCCAGGAGCTGCTGGCCCGGATCGCGGTGGCGGAGCGCCTGGCTGCGCTGCGGGCCGGGTTCCGCGGGATAGCCACCCTTCGACTCGCTCCTTATTCCTTCTTCTAAACCGCCACGCTCCAAGCGGGCTCTGTGGAGCTGGGCGGGCTGGAGACGCCGGGCTTGGCCGCTGGAACCATTATTCGGAGAGGCGATCCGGGAAGCGCTTCGCCTCGCCGATCTGGCCCCGACGGGGATGCGGCGGATCACAGAGACAGCCTGCGCCGCGCTGACCCGGCCTACGCCTACACGCCCCTGGGCGCCTCCCGCTCGCATCGCGGGGCGCCACGCCCGAGAGCTCCTCGGGGGCGAACGGTAGCCTGCGCGGCGAAGATGCAAAACACATAAGGAGGGAGAGGATGCTCATCCGGGTGCGGGGGATCGTGGAAGCCATCGGAAAGGATTGGGTCCAGCTGGATCTGAATGGCCTGGGGCTGCAGGTGTATGTGCCCCCCAGCGTGTTGGCGCAGGCCCGCCGGGGGGAGCCCTTCACATTGCACACGAGCCTACTGGCCCGGATGGAAGGCCATGGCATCACGTTCACCCTCTACGGGTTCGCCGATGAGGAAGAGCGAGAACTTTTTGAGCAACTGCTCACGGTGAACGGGGTAGGGCCGCGAGCGGCCTTAGCCCTTCTCAGTCTTTCTGCCTCGACATTACGGGCCGCCATCGCCCAGGAGCAGGTGGAGACCCTGCGGAGGGTCCCTGGCATCGGCCCCAAGACCGCCCGTTCCATCATCCTGCATCTCAAAGATCGAATCGGCGCGGTCCCGGCCCCCGGCGCCCCAGCCGCGCGCCCCGACGACACGGAGATCATCGCCGCCCTCACCGCCCTGGGCTACAGCGTGGTGGAGGCCCAGGCCGCCCTCTCCCAGGTCCCGTCGGACCCGAACCTGCCCCTGGAGGAGAAGATCCGCCTCGCCCTGAGCTACTTCGCCCGCCGGCCGGGACGGTAGCAGGGAGCGCCGTTCATCGGATCCCCTCCCGCAACCGGGCGCTGACGGAATCTGCAGCGGACGCCACGGCCACGATCGCCCATGCGGCCGTCTCGGCTCGATGATAGTCCGCCCCATCGATCCACAGCTTTGACAGATCGCCGACGGAGGGATCCCCAGGTCCGACAGGGAGGAGACCGGCCTCCCAGTCCCCCGCTTCGGGATCACTCGGCCGGCTTCACCAGGTCCTCGAGCCTGTATCCGGAGGCGCTCAGCTGGGCGCGGAACTCATCGTAGAAGGAGTCGTCGACCTTCTCCAGGCCCTCGATCCCATAGACGGTCTGCAGGGCCTGCTTGCCCTCCTCCGAAGCCGCGATCTCCAGCAGCGCTTGCCGGATCTTCTCCTTCAGATCTGCTGGCAGATCCTTCACTACGCTCACATTGTCATTGGGGATCTTCGCCGTGGTGGCCAGCACTACTACCTTCTCTTTTACATCGGGCATGTCCATCTCCACCGCGCTCCGGGCATCCACATACGTCGCCCCGGCATCGCAATCCCCGTTGTAGACCGCCCTGACCACATCGGAATGAGAGCCTGCGTTCATCACCTGGGCGAAATCTTGATCTGGATCCACCCCGTTGGCCTTGAGCAGGATGCGGGGCATTAGATAACCGGAGGTGGAGAGAGGATCCACCCAGCACATCGCCTTGCCCCGGAGGTCCGCAAGGCTCTTGATCCCAGAGTCCGCCCGGACGATGATCTGCGCGGTGTAGTAGGTCTGGTTGAAGCGGAGGGTGGCCAGGATCACCTCCACGCCGTATTTCTCGTTGGCCAAGAGGTAGCTTAAGGCGTTCAGCCATCCGATCTGGGCTTGACCGGCCCCCATGGCCTCCACGGCGGCAGCGAAGCTGCTGGCCAGGTTCATCCTGACCTTCATGTTCAGCTTCTGCCCCAGCAGCTCGGCCAGCCGCTCGCTGCCCCACTGGATCTCCTCGGGCTCTCCGGAGGGGACGAGGACCACCACCAGGGGGTTCTGTTCACTGCCCAGGGGAGGCCTCTGGGGCGCGCAGGCCCCCAGAGCCAAGCCGAGGAACAAAGCGCTGAGGGTCACGACTCTCATCAGGCGTTTCATGAGGGAACTTCCCTCCTCAGATTTGGTGAACACTCAGGTTCATCTTAGGGAGGGAGGAAGACCAGGTCAACCCCAGCGCCCCTCCGCATGGGCCTTCCCAGGTAGATCCGGTAGAGATGATCCATCGGGTCGCCCCCCGGCACACAGATCCGGAACCCGTTGATCTGGAATCGTTCCCCCAGCCATCGGATCCGCCGCGCACTCAGGAGAACCGGAAAGCCCTGGACAAGCCTGGGATGCGTTGAAGCGTCCCACTCCCCTGGCCTCTGGGGCGTAAGGCGATTTAATAGGCAGGCCCGCTGGGTTGACGCAGGCCAGAGGCCAGGTTACAATCATCCGCGCGCTGGCCGAGTCCTGGCGAGCCACCCAGGCGAATGATGATTCGGATTCGGAGCAATAACCCCCTTTCATCTCAGGAACTGGGGAGAGTCCTATGGCACGCTGTGAGCTTTGCGACAAGAGGACGGCTTTCGGAAACTACGTCAGCCACTCCAACCATGCCGAGCGCCGGCGGTTCAAGGTCAACGTTCAGAAGAAGCGGGTCACCTTGAACGGGGTCACGCGGCGGATCCACATCTGCGCCCGCTGCTTGAAGGCCCTCCACAAGGCGAGGGCCTGATCCGCGGGCTTTCCCGCGAGGGGATGGGGACGCGGCGAGCGCTTCCCATCCCCCTGCTTTTTCATGCAGACGCCGAGCCATCGGACGCGGGGGTCGGCTCGATGCGATGGACCTTTAACAGGTTGGTGTGGCCAGGACGGCCGAAGGGGACGCCCGCGGTGATCACTAAAAGATCCCCAAGCTGGGCGAGGCCACTCTGGAGGGCCGCTTGGCTGGCCGCCCCCAGCATCTCGTCGGTGTTCCGCACCGCCGGCATCAAAGTGGGCTGCACCCCCCAAACCAGGGCCAGCTGCCGAAGGGTGGCCGGGATCGGCGTCACCGCCAGAATGGGCACCGACGGGCGGTGGCGGGCGATCATCCGGGCTGTGTAGCCGGATATCGTGGAGGTGACAATGGCCCGGGCCCCGATCCGCTCGGCGATCTCCACCGTCGCCCGGCTGATGGCCTCCGTGACCTCCGAAGGCTCCCCGATGAGATCCAGCCACCGACGGTGAGGCATCGCCTCCTCCGCCATCCGGGCGATGCGGGCCATCATCTGCACCGCTTCCACCGGATAGGCGCCGGTGGCCGTCTCCGCGGAAAGCATCACCGCATCCGTCCCATCCAGGATGGCGTTGGCCACATCGCTGGCCTCCGCGCGGGTCGGGCGGGGATGATTCACCATGGAGTTGAGCATCTGGGTCGCGGTGATCACCGGCTTGCCCGCCCGGTTGCACAGCTGGATGATCCGTTTCTGATGGATGGGAACTTCCTCCGGAGGGATCTCCACCCCCAGGTCCCCTCGGGCGACCATCACCGCGTCCGCCGCCTCCAGGATGGCCTCGAAGTTCTCCAGGGCCTCCCGCTTCTCAACCTTGGCGATGATGGGGATCGAGGCACCTAGCTCCTGCAGGAGTCCCCGCAACGCGCGCACGTCCTCTGCGGTGCGCACGAAGGAGAGCGCCAAGTAGTCCAGCCCTTGCTCTACCGCGAACCACACATCCAGCCGGTCCTTCTCCGTGAGGGCAGGCAAGGTCATGGGGAGGCCTGGCGCGTTGATCCCCTTATGGGAGCTCAGCGTCCCCCCGCGCACCACCTGACAGATCACATCCGTCCCGTCGACCTCCTCTATCCGGAACTCCAGCCGCCCGTCGTCTAGGAGGAGGGTCTGGCCAGGCTGCACCAGGGCCACCAGCTCCGGATGGGGAAGATGGACCTCTTGCGGGCTGCCGGGGACCGGACGGGTGGTCAGGGTGATGCGCTGGCCCGGGGCGACGGAGATGTAACCCCCCTCGATCACGCCGACCCGCCAGCGCGGACCCTGGAGATCCCCCAGGATGGCGACGATGGCACCTTCCTCCTGGGCCACCTGGCGCACCAGCGCGATACGTTGGGCGTGGGCGGCGTGGTCACCGTGGGAGAAGTTGATGCGGGCCACGCTCATCGCCGACCGGATCATCGCCCGCAAGACCTCCGGATGATCCGTGGAAGGGCCTAGGGTGCAGACGATCCGAGTGCGTGGTCGCATGGGCATCGTAGGCCTCACCTCCTGGCCTCCGTCATCAGGGGCCGATCCTGCGCCCGAATGCAGATAAACAGTCAGGCTGTAAGCCGAAATTCATCTCGGCTCGGACTACAGCGGTCCCCCTCCAAGGGCTCATCCGAGGATGGCGGGGAGGAGGCCCGTTGCTCCCGCGCCTCGCGGCGCAGCCGGGGCCACCGTGAGGAGAAGGCTACCTCTTATTCGCCCTCTCGCTGGAGCAAGCGGCTCATCCGGGCGTCGAAGCGCCGCCAGAGGCGCATCGTGCGGGAGTGAAGCTGAGCGGGTAGATAGCGTGTGATGCGCGCCAGGCGCTCCAGCCAGGGCGGGCGAGGACGAGCCAGGGGCATACCCCATTGGACCACCGCGGCGGCCCAGGTCAATCCGGCACCGAAGGCCACCATCACGACGGTGTCCCCGGGTTTCAGGCGCTCCTGCTGCACGGCCTCACACAGCGCAATGGGAATACTGGCAGCGGAAGTGTTCCCGTAGCGGTCGATGTTCACGAAGAAGCGATCCATCGGCAGCCCTAGGCCCTTGGCAGCTGTCTCGATAATGCGGATGTTGGCCTGATGGGGGACAATCAAGTCCACGTCTTCCAGGCACAGCCCGGCCTGGGCTACCACCTCTCGGGTAGCCTTCTCCATCACCCGAGTGGCGAACCGGAAGACCTCCCGGCCGTTCATCCGGATGAAGTGGCAACTGTCCCGCACCACCGCTTCCGAGATGGGCATCCGGCTGCCGCCCGCAGGCAGGATCAGCAGCTCCCCCCCGGAGCCGTCCGCCCGGATCATAGAGGCCAGCACGCCGCCGAGGGCCTCGCTTCCCTTCAGCACCACCGCCCCTGCTCCGTCCCCGAAGAGCACGCACGTTTCGCGATCGCGCCAGTTCACGATGCGGGAGAAGGTCTCGGCCCCGATGACCAGGGCGATGTCATGAGTCCCGGCTCGGATGGCGGCGGCAGCCATGTGAAGGGCGTAGATGAAGCCGGAGCATGCAGCGAGCAGATCGAAGGCCCCTGCCTTCGAGGCCCCGAGGGCGTCCTGGACCAGGCAGGCGGTCGCCGGGAAGAGATGCTCCGGGGTCGCCGTGGCCACCAAGATCAGGTCGACGTCCCGGGGGCTGATCCCCGCCACCGCCAGCGCCTCTTCGGCGGCAGCGATGGAGAGGGTGGCCACGCTCTCCTGAGGGCCCGCCACCCGCCGCTCCCGGATCCCAGTGCGGGTCACAATCCACTCGTCCGAAGTGTCCACGAACTGAGCCAACTCGTGGTTCGTAACCACCCGCTGGGGCACCGCCATTCCCCAGCCCACGATGTGCGCGTAGCGAGCCATCCGGCTCCCCCCGGTCAAGGATTCAGAGAGGATTCAGAAAAGGGGAAGGTTCACGCCGCGCCATCCTCATAGCGCTGGAAGATCAAGCAGGCGTTGTGGCCCCCGAAGCCGAAGGAGTTCGACATGGCCGCCCGCACGGGCTTGCGCCGTGCCCCGTTCGGCACGTAATCCAGGTCACACTCCGGATCGGGGTGCTCGTAGTTGATCGTGGGCGGGATGACGCCGTCGGTGATGGCGCGGATGCAGACGATGGCCTCCACCGCTCCCGCTGCGCCCAGCAGATGTCCGATCATGGACTTCGTGGAGGAGATCGGCACATTGTAAGCGGCTTCCCCGAAGACCGCCTTGATGGCCTGGGTCTCGCTCCTGTCGTTGAGCGGGGTGCTAGTGCCGTGGGCGTTGATGTAATCGATGTCCCGGGGCGAGAGGCCGGCGTCGGCCAGGGCCCGGCGCATGGCCAGGGCCGCCCCCTCCCCGTTCTCCGGGGGAGCGGTGATGTGATAGGCGTCCGCCGAGGTCCCGTAGCCCACCACCTCGGCGTAGACCCGGGCGCCCCGGGCTTGGGCGTGCTCCAGCCGCTCCAAGATCAGGATCCCCGCCCCCTCTCCCATCACGAAGCCGTCTCGGGTCCGATCGAAGGGACGGGAGGCCCGCTCCGGCTCCTCGTTGCGGGTGGAGATGGCGCCCATCGCGTTGAAGGCGGCCACGGCCACCGGGAGGATGGCCGCCTCCGCACCGCCAGCGATCACCACGTCTGCGTCTCCTTGGCGGATCAGACGCATCGCCTCGCCGATGGCGTTGGCCCCGCTGGCGCAGGCCGTGACCACCGCCATGTTGAGGCCGCGAAAGCCATAAGCGATGGCGATGAGGCCCGGCGCGGTGTCCGCCAGCATCATAGGGACCGTAAGGGGGCTGATCCGGTCCGGCCCCCGAGTGATCAGAGTCTCCACCCCCTGCACCATGGCTCCGATCCCACCGATCCCCGTCCCCAGGATCACCCCTACCCGCTCCCGGTCCACCTGGGCGGGATCCAGACGGGCGTCCTGAAGGGCCTGCTGGGTGGCGGCCAGGGCAAACTGGGCGTAGCGGTCCATCCGGCGGGCCTCCTTGCGGCCGAACCACGCCTCGGGGTCGAACCCTTTGACTTCGGCGGCGATGCGGGTTTTCATCGCCGAGGCGTCAAAGAGGGTGATCGGCCCCATGCCCGAACACCCAGCCACTACGTTCTGCCAGAACGTCTCCACATCGTTCCCTATGGGGGTGATCGCCCCCATCCCAGTGACCACCACACGCGTCATCTCGAAAACCCTCCTCTCTATCTATGCCTACGCATGCTCCTCGCACTTCGAGTCCAGCCGATCCGATCCCCCCTTCGGATGGATCCTGATTGCAGACAGTGCGCGGGGTGAGGAAACCAGCTCCAGGGTCCAGCGGGCTGCTGGCCCGCATCGGCTGGCGCCGAGGGCCCCACCCCATCCGCAGATGTCCGGGTTAATTGTCGAAAGTCCCCGTCGGGGAGAGGAGCTCTTCTAAAGAAAACACCCTTTTCGGGGAAATGTTACGCCGCCGGCCGACCGGGCTCGGCATGTCCAGGCAATCGCGAGGGAGGAGCAAAGGGGATAGGCAGGATCTGCAGGGCGCCAGCGAGCAAACCGATCAGGACCATCGCCCCACTCAGGGCCCATTGAACGAAGGCAAGGGGTGGAAAGAGCACGATTTGATAGACCGGGTGAGCGGTGAGCGCAAGGACATATCCGCCTGGCAGCGCGCGCTCCAGCGTCTCGCCGTCACGGAGAAAGGGGAGCGCCTCCTGCCAGACCACCTCGCCGGTCCCTTCCCGGAAAACCGTCAGCGTCCGTGGGAGGCTCAGCTGGAGGATCCAACCGGCCTGAGGGAGGGCCGCGAAGGCCTCGCCTTCTGGGGATGGGCGCAACAGCAAGCTGGGGACCGACGGGGCATCCAGGGCGGCGCGCAGCGTCAGCGGCCCCTCCGGTCCGGCCGCCCGCAGCCCCAGCACGGCGCCTTCGCGCCACGCCAGGGCGATGTAAGGGCCCACGCGCGAGGGACGGTTTGGGGCGAAGGTGGTCCCCCCGACGGGGTTCCCTTGCTCCCAGAGGGCGATCTGCCCTTCCTCCAGGGTCAGCCAGAAGGCCCCCGCCGGCCGCCCCTCACCCGGCGTCATGGAAATCGAAACAGGCGGCGGGAGCGCCTGCCCGGCGATCCCCAGGAGGATGGCTCCCAGGAGAGCAGCAGCGCAGAGGGCAGCCCACCGACGCTGGGCCGTGACCGCCTCCAGGGCGTGGACCAGCAGGCTCAACCCCAGGACGACCCACGCCAGCCGCCAGCCCGGCGTCTCCCTCAGGGCCCACAGACCCAGGCGCTCCAGCGGATCGAACATGGTACCGAAGCGCAGCCGGGCCCGGGCCACCCAGAGGCCATAGGCCGGATCGCGCGGCTCCGGCGCCTGGGAGGCCAAAAACATCCAGAGAAGGCCGAGCGCGAGCAGCACCGCCGGGATCCCGATCCCCCAGGGGCTACCCAGCCATCCCCACGCTCGGCGCAGCAGGTGCAGTCCCTTGTGGATCCCACGCGCCCAATTGGGCAAGGGCATCCAAGGGGGAACCCGAACGGCTCTCCGGTTTTCCGCCGGTTCCAACGAAGGATGTTCCCGCATGGGGGCATCACCGGGGTCTGGAGAGCCACCTGCGGGATTCGAACCCGCGACCCCCCGCTTACGAGGCGGGTGCTCTACCGGCTGAGCTAAGGTGGCATCCGCCGCCTTAATTATATGGGAATCCGACGAACCCGACAACCCGGGAAGCGCCTGCAACCGGGCTTTTTGATTTTTCGGCCACGGACAGATGGCGGGGGAACGGCGAGCAGTCGTCCCACCATCTCCGCCCTACCCCGTCCGGGAAACCGGAAAGCCGCCGCTTGCAAGGCCCGGCCCTCATTTTGCCTTCCCCTCATCTGCCTCGCAAAATCCCTTCCGGAGCGCAGGACGATGACGCGAGTGATCTCGATCGATCCCGAGCGGCCGGATCCGGAGGCCATCGCCCGGGCGGCGGAGATCCTGCGGGAGGGGGGCCTGGTGGCCTTCCCGACGGAAACCGTATATGGGCTGGGGGCCGACGGCCTCAGCCTCAGGGCTTTGGAGCGCCTGTTCGCCGCGAAGGGCCGGCCGCCCACCGACCCCGTGATCCTTCACATCGCGGACCTGGAGGCGCTGCCCCAGTTGGCTCGAGAGATCCCCCCCCACGCCTGGACCCTGGCGCAGCGCTTCTGGCCAGGACCCCTGACCCTAGTGCTACCAAGGCAACCCGTGGTCCCCGATCTCGCCACCGCAGGCCTGCCGACGGTGGCGGTGCGGATGCCCGCTCATCCGGTGGCCCTGGCCCTGATCCGAGCGACGGGGACGCCCATCGCGGCCCCCAGCGCCAACCGGTTCGGCCACGTCAGCCCGACCACCGCCCGACACGTCCTGGAGGACCTGGAGAGCCGGATCGATCTCATTTTAGACGCGGGCCCCACGGCCATCGGGGTGGAGTCCACGGTGTTGGACCTCACCCGGCCGGTGCCCACCATCCTCCGACCGGGGGGCTTGTCCCGTGAGGCCCTGGAGGCCGTTCTCGGGCCGGTGGCCGTGTTCGACCGCGCGGTGGCGGGCCCGGCGCCCTCCCCGGGGATGCTGCCCAAACACTACGCGCCCCGGACCGAGCTGGTGGTCTTGCTGGGGCCGAAGGAGGCGCTCCGCCCCCGTTTGCGGGAGATCGCCCGCCATTACATCCAGCAGGGATATCGGGTGGGGCTGCTGATCGCGGAGGAGGACCGCGCGGCCGTGGCCGACCTGCCCGTTGAGCTTGTGGCCCTGGGCTCGGAGATGGATCGGGCAGGCATTGCCCGCCGGCTGTATCCGGCGCTCCGGGAGCTGGACCAGCGGGGGCTTGACCTGATCCTCGCTCGGGAGTTCGGGACCGAGGGCCTGGGGCTGGCCATCCGGGATCGCCTCATCCGCGCCGCTGGCGGCCGGGTCATCCAGGTTGAAGAACATTCCTCATAGGAGCGGGCCTGCATATCAGCCTGGGAGGTCGCTGCCCCGTGGAGACGATCCGCGTCGGACGCTGCGGGTTCCCGAAAGCGCGATCGGTTTGCTTGCGCACGTCTCACGCAGTGGAGGTCCAGCAGACGTTCTACGATCCGCCCCAGCCGAAGACGCTGCGGCGATGGCGCAAGGAGGCGAGGCTGGATTTCGTTTTCACCCTCAAGGCCTAGCAGCTCGTCACTCACCCGGCGAGCGGCCCGACTTACCGCCGGCTGCGGCGGCCCCTGGCCCCTGAGGGACGCCCTCAGGCCAGCGCCTTTCAGGACACGTCGGTCGTGCAGCGAGGATGGGCGGCCACGGTGGAGATGGCGAAAGCCCTGGTCGCGGCGGTCGTGTTGCTGCAGCGCCCAGCCTCCTTCACCCCGACCCCCACCCATCTCCGAAAACTGGGAACCTTCCTCGAAGGCGCCCAGAAGGTCCCCTTGCGGCTGGCCCGGGAACCCCATGGGGACTGGCCGGAGGCGGTGATCCGCTGCATCTGCGCGCGCTACCGGATCGTCCATGTGGCGGACCCCCTGACGCGGGCCCCGGTCACCGGCGACGTCGCCTACTTCCGCCTCCACGGCCGGACCGGATACACCGATGCGGACCTAGGGGAGATCTGGGCCCGCTGTCAGGGATTCCGGGAGGCCTTCGTGTTCTTCAACAACGTGTCTATGCGGGAGGATGCGCAGCGGTTCCGAGAGATGATCCGGCGCCGGCCCTCTTCCCCAGATCTGGCTACAATTTAAGGGAGGAGGGGTTCTCCCACGCGCCTCCTCGCCGCCAAGCACTGCGGGAAAAACCGGCTCAGGGAGGTGCACGATGTTCAGCGAGCAGGACCTACGGGAGCTGGCTGCGCTGGAAAGCCCGAACGTCCCCATCCTGAGCCTCTATCTGAATGTAGACCCTCGCCATCAGACCAAGGACCATTACCGGTTGAATCTGCGGCATCTGCTGGAGCGAGTGAAGGACCAGGCCTCCCGCGCCGATGTGGAGGCCGCTCAGCGCTTTGTGGAACGGGAATACGATGGCTCGGGACGGGGCCTGGCGATGTTCTCTGCCCAGGCTCACGGCCTGTGGCGGGTCTTCACCCTCGCCGTCCCCACCCCCAACCTGGCCTTCGTAGGGCCCAAGCCCTATGTCTTCCCCCTGGCCAAGCTCTGGGACGCTTACGGCCGCTTCCTGATCACGCTGGTGGGCAAGACCCATATCCGCCTGCTGTTTTACCAGATGGGCGAGCTCCAGGAGACCCTGGAGCTGCGCGGGGAACCCATCAAGCGCCACAAGCAGGGGGGCTGGGGAGCGGAGAAGCTCCAGCGACGCGAGGACGAGGTGGCCTATCGCAACCTGAAAGAGGCGGCCGAGCTGACCGTAGGCTTCTGCGAACGCCATCAGCCCCGCTACTTGCTCCTCGGCGGGGCGGATCCGACCGTTGCGGAGTTCCGGGAGCTCCTGCTCTCCCCCTGGCGGGACCGCATCGCCGGGACGATCCGTGGGGATCGGATGGGGGATGAGGAGGCGCTCCGGGAGGGGGCCCTTCGCGTCCTCCAGCAGGTTGAACGGGAGCGGGAGTTCACCGTAGCGGAGGCAGCGATCGCAGCGGCGGCCAAGCGGGCCAACGGGGTGATCAACCTGGAGGACACCCTGCGGGCGGCCGCCGAGGGCCGGGTACAGGTGCTGCTGGTGGCGGATGGTTTCCACGCCCCGGCTTACCGGTGCACCGGCTGCGGTTTCCTCACCACGATCCCCCGCGCGTCCTGTTCCTTTTGCGGCGCGACCTTTGAGACCCTGCCTGACGCGGTGGACTGGTTGATCGCCACGGTGCTAGAGAACGGCGGCCGGGTGGAGATCGTCGAGGGCTATCCCCGTCTGCAGGAGCTTGGCACGGCCGCCCTGCTGCGCTACTGAGGGAGACGCTCCGCCCGAGCGCGATCCGCGGTCTCCTGCGGGCTATAGGAGGAATCGCAGGTTGTCCTCGATGACGAATCACTCGTTCGTCAACGTTTCCCTCTTAACAGATGAGCTTTGTGAGCACAAAAATTAATATAGTTAGAAGGGAGCCTCAAACGGCTCTGAAGATTTCCATCGCTGAAGCCAGGAAAGATTTCTGTGCGCTGCTCAAGCGCGCCCGGGAGGAACTGGTGATCATCACCCGGCGGGGCGAGCCGGAGGCAGTGATCTTGCCCTTCGATGAATACGCGCGCTTGCAGCGACTGAAAGCTTATTCCACCATGGTGCGCCTCTCCCATGAGCTAAAGGGGATCGGCATCCGCGCCACCGAGTTATATGAAGCCTCTCGGAGGGAATTGGAAGAGCGGTCATGGTCATCGATGCCAGCGCAGTGCGACGAGGGTTCTTCCCAGATGAGGAAGGCCATGCGGTCGCCCAGGCGATTATCCGGGCCTATGTTCAAGAGAGGATGGATCTGCATGCACCCATCCTGCTCTCCTATGAGGTAACGAATGCCATCCTACGGGCGGTGAGACGCGGTCGCCTCAACCTGACGAGAGGAAAGGAAATCCTCGCCGCCTTTCAGGATCTGGGTATCCGGACGGTGGAAGTCTCCGGGCAACGGGGTCTGGAGCTGGCCCGCAGGTATGAGCGATCCGCCTACGATGGGGCTTGTCTGGCGTTGGCCGAGGAAACAGGAGATCAGCTGGTGACAGGCGATCGCCGTTTATACAATGCCCTCAAGGATCATCTGCCTTGGGCGCTTTGGATCGAGGATTACACCCCACAGTGAACGATTCCCCCCAGAGCCCACTGCCATCGCCGCCGGCGAGCATCACGCCTGGGCGCGGGCCGAAATCAGAGGGGTTCGGTGAGGAATCGAACCACGCCACCCTTCCCTGCTGACGCGGCAACCGTGACCCTCATCGTCTTGAAGTCGAGGATGGTAACAAGAGGCGCGGGCCGGCCTTAACAGGGATGGATGAACAGCGGACGGCGGGACGCAGCGAAGACACACGTTCTGGCTTCCCTTAGGTTAAAGAGTCAGCTGAGATTCCCCCCGGCCTCCCACGAGCAGCCAGGCGCCAATGAGGGTGACCAGGGCGAACATGATCAGGATCCCCGTCAACAGAAGAGCGGCCCCCAGGTCGCTCTCCAGGGCCGACAGCACGGCCAGGGGCAAGGTCTGGGTGCGCCCCGGCATGTTCCCGGCGAACAGGTAGGTGGCGCCGAACTCCCCCACCGCCCGCGCCCAGCAGAGGATCAAGCCGGAGAACATGCCCGGGAAGGCCAGGGGCAACGTCACGTGCCGCCAGATACGGATCGAAGACGCTCCATCCACGGCAGCGGCCTCCTCCAGCTCCTTCGGCACCATCATGAAGCCCAGGCGTGCTCCCCGGATGTAGAAGGGCACGGAGATGAGCAGCTGGGCCACCACCACCCCGGCGGGAGTGAACGGCAGCGTGATCCCCATCCGCTCCAGAAGCGGGCCCAGCGCCCCCTGCCGCCCGAGGGTGAGCAGAAGCAAGACCCCCGCAACGACAGGCGGGATGACAATCGGCAGCTCCACCAGACCCTCCACCAGGAACTTGCCCGGGAACCGCTGCCGAGCCAGAAGGTATGCTAGAGGGGTCCCCAATAGCAGGGCCGCCAGCGCGGTCGCCAGGCTGGTCTGCAGCGTGAGATGGAACGCTTGACGGACCAGGTCAGAACCGACCTCCTCCCAGAGGGGGGTCCTCAGGAGATAGAGGATCAGGATCGGGAAAGGGCTGATCAAGAACAGCGCCATGGGAAGGCTCCACACATACAACCAGATCCTGGACTGCAGGAAGCCCCATGGCCTCGCTCCACCCCAGCGAGGGAACGTAGCGATGCGATCCTGTACCATGCGCAACCTCCCCACGGCAGGCTCGCCTACGGAGCGCCAAACCCCCAGCGCTGCATGACTTCCTGGCCCCGGGGGGAACGAAGCAGCTCCAAGAAGGCGCGCGCCGCAGCAGGACACGGCGCCTCCTTCAGAAGGGCGATAGGGTAGCGGGCGATCACGTTCACGGGGTCCGGGATCTCCACCACCCGAACCCTCTCTCGATAGGCTGGCGTCACGTCCGTGCGATAGACGAAAGCGGCATCCGCCTCCCCCAGGGCCACCCGGGCCAAGGCGGCTCTGACGTTGGGCTCGGAGGAGACCACGTTCCGGAGGACTCGTTCAGCGAAATCCGACCCGTAAGCTGGGTCCCTGGCGGCGCGGGCCAGCACCTCCCGTGCATAAGCCCCGATGGGCACCTCCGAGCTAGGCAGGGCGAGGCGCAGACCCGGGCGGGCCAGGTCCGCCAGGGCGGTGACGCGGCCGGGGTTGGAAGCCGGCGCCACGATCGCCAGCCGGTTCGTGGCGAAGATCCATGGACCCTCCGCCACCCGGCCGGCCCGCGCCACTTCTTCCATGTTTTTCTCATCAGCGGAGGCGAAGAGATCTGCCGGCGCCCCCTGCAGGATCTGGGTTCGCAAGATGGAGGAGGCGCCGAAGTTAAAGATGACCTTCACCGCGGGATGGTCCTGCTCAAAGCGCGCGGCGAGCTCCCGGAAGGGCTCGGTGAGAGAGACCGCTGCGAACACGATCATCTCCCCCTCCAGCGAGGGAGCGCTCGCGGTCGAAGCAGGGGCAGACCCTCGCCCGACGCAGGCGGCCAGGATCGCGGCGCTGAGCAGGAAGATCCAGATGCGATGCATGGGATCATCCCCTCACGTCCCCAGCCGGGCCACCAGGGTGCCGGCGGGGTGGGGATCGAAGCCACCGATGGCCTCCAGTTCCTCCCGGAAGCAACGGCCGCTCAGCGCCTCCAGAAAAGTTTCCACCGCGGGGGTTCGGAAGAACGCCTCCGGGATGACCAGATCATAACGGGATTCCGCCAGGGGCAGGAACCCCAGCCCGAAGATCCGGGCCACCGGCAACACCCCTGGTCCGGCATCGGCCAGCCGAGCGGCCAGGGCCGCGGCCACCTCCAGATGATCCCGGGCCCGCCAGCGCAGGCCCGGGAGGACCGAGGGCGGGATGCCCTCCTGACGAAGCCGCCACACCAGCACCCGCTGGCTACCTGCCCCGCGCTCCCGCAGGAGAACCCGCAAACCGGGCCGGGCCAGATCTTGCAGGCGACGGATCCGCTCCGGGTTGCCCGCGGGCAACATCACCCCTTCCACCCAGCGGGCGAGGGTGACGACCACCACCGGGCGCCCGGCCAGGGTGCGACGGATCGCCGGGAGGTTGTCCATTCCCCGCACCGGATCCCCGAGATGGGTGCCGGCGATGTGGAGCTCCCCGCGCGCCAGAGCCCGGAGCGCTGCCTGGCTGTTCATGGGGATCCAGCGCAGGCGATATTCGGGAAACCGCTCTGTCAGATGCGCCGCCAGCAGCGCCAGCGCGGGGTTGCACCCTCCAATGAGCAGCGTCCGCTCCAGGACCGCCGGAGGCACCTGCAGAGCTACTCGGACCCATCCGGGGCGTCCGGCTTCCATGACCAGGCCATCGGCCAGGACGTGAAACCCCCATGCCTCCCGCAACGGCCATGCGATGAGGCGTCCTCCAACCCGGCCGAGGCACACCCGCCGCGTCCCCAGCCGAGCGGGCCCCGCCAGGAGCGGCCCTTCGGCCTCCACGATCCGCCCCGCCGACGACGCGGGGAACAGATCCTCCACCTGGCAGGAGAGGGCTTGGGCCAGGCGGAGCGCCACCGCCACGTTGGGCAGATACCGGCCGGCCTCGATGGCGCTGAGGGCCTGCCGGCTCAGCCCCGCCCGCCGGGCCAGCTCGGCCTGGCTCAGCCCTTGCCCCTCCCGGATCTCCCGCACCTGACTCTTCCAGCCCTCCAGTCGCACCCGCCGCCCCATCGCATCCCTCCTGTGCGGACGCGTCGGGATGGTAATCGATTCCAATCAAAATGTCAACTATCGTTGACAGCCGGGGCTCGTAGGGATGACTTCGGAGATCCCCTCATCCTCCCCTCGGGGCATGGGTTACAATGAAAGGCTGAGGTGGGGACGCGGGAGGCCCCCGGAGGGCTCCGCAGCAGTAGGTCAGAACCTGAGGACGGAGGAGGCTGTGAAGCCTGTGGCCTCGATCTCTCGCCAGCTGGCCTCGACCGGGCGATATTACCGGCTGTTCATCGCCGTCTTGCTTGCCTCCACGTTGCTTTCCACCTGGCTGGGGATCGCCGTGGTGATGGCGGCGCGCGCCCAGCGCTGGCGGGCGATGGCCGGCGCGGGGGGATCCGGCGATGGCCCGCTGGGCCTGCCGCCGATCTCCGAGGTGGGGCGGATGCTCAACCCGATTGAGTGGCTCAACCCAGCGCCCGCCTGGCCCGTCCCCGGCCGCCTGAACCTCCTGGTCCTGGGGGTGGATCGCCGGCCGGATGAACAAGACGTCCCAGTGCGCTCCGATGGAATCATGCTCGTCAGCTTGGATCCCATCAGCAACACCATCTCCGTGCTCTCTATCCCTCGGGATCTCTATGTGCCCATCCCCGGGCTAGAGGCGCGCGGGATCTCCCAAAGCCGCATCAACACCGCGTGCTTTTACGGCGACCATTACCGTCTCGGCGGATGTGGGGAGCTATCCAAGCAGACGGTGGCCTACAATTTCGGCGTCCCGGTGCATCGCCACATCCTCTTGGATTTCAACGGCTTCAAGCGGATCATCGACCTGGTGGGCGGGATCGAGGTGGACGTGCCCCGCACCATCGTGGACAACGCCTACCCCACCGATGACTACCGCACGGAGCGCCTGGTGATCCCAGCGGGACGGGTCCACATGGACGGGGAGCTGGCGTTGAAGTATGTGCGGACCCGGCATGCGGACAGCGATTTCGGGCGGCTGAAGCGGCAGCAGCAGGTGCTGATGGCCCTACGGGCGAAGGCCCTATCCCTTCAGACCCTGCCCCAGATCCCCGAGATCCTACAGACTTTGGAGGGCTCCGTGCAGACGGATCTGACGATCCCAGAGGCGCTGGCCATCGCCCAGTTCGCCCGAGGGGTGCCGGAAGAGCGAATTCGTCTGCTCACTGTGGAGCCCTCTATGGTCCGCTCCTGGCAAACACCGGAGGGCGCGGCGGTCCTGATCCCCAATCGGCAGGCGCTGGCGGCGCTGATGGAGGCCTTCCACTGGGAGCGATAGGCCGGGGGAAGAGGATCAACCGGAGGACGCCCTTTCCTGCAGCGCACGGAGGTAGCACCAAGGCCGGATCAGATCGCGGCCCTTCCCCAGCCGCTCCCGTAGGGCGGCGCGCATGACCTCCCGCTCATCCCAGGGGTATTCCACCGTCCCGTAGCAAATCGAGGCCTCGTGGCCTTTGCCGCAGGCGATCACCAGATCGCCCGGCTTCGCCAGGCTCACGGCGAAGCGGATGGCCTCGGCCCGGTCGGGGATGCGCCAGAAATCCACCCCCTCAGCCCGTCCCTCCGCCCGCACCCCTTCGGCGATGGCCTCTAAGATGGCCTCTAGGTCCTCCGTCCGGGGGTCGTCGGCAGTGATCACGCTGCGGTCCGCCAGCCGGCCGGCCACGCGGCCCATCATCTCCCGTTTCTGCACGTCCCGCAGCCCGGGGCTGCCGAAGACCACGATCACCCGCCCCGAGGTCATGCGCCGGGCGGTCCTCAGGGCATGCTCCAGGGCGTTCGGCGTGTGGGCGAAATCCACGATGGCGATGAAGTCCTGTCCCTCGTCGATCCGCTCCATCCGGCCGGGGACGCCTGGGAAGCGCCGGACGCCCTCGGCGATGGCCTCCAGAGGCAGCCCCAGGGCGACGCCGACCCCCACGGCGGCCAGGATGTTGGAGACGTTGTGTTCCCCCACCAGGAGAGTCTCGACGGGGATGGCGCCCACGGGCGTGCGGGCGATGAACCGGGTGCGGGCCGGCTCGAAGCGCATCTCCTCGGCCATTAGATCGGCCGGCTTCTCGCGCGCGTAGCTCAGGTAGCGATCGGCCGGGATACGGCGGAAGTAGTCGTAAGAAGGATCCTCGGCGTTCAGGATCGAGGTCTTGGGGAGCCCCTTGCGGGCGGAGGAGTGCAGCAGCTCGAACAGGTAGGCCTTGGCGGCCCGGTAGTTCTCCCACGTGCCGTGGAAGTCCAGGTGATCGTGGGTGAGGTTGGTGAGGACGGCGATGTCGAAGTCGCAGGCGGTGACCCGGTGCTGGGCCAGGCCCTCAGAGGTGGTCTCCAGCACGGCGTGGGTGAGGCCCGCCTCGACCATCTCGCGGAGATAGCGCTGGACTTCAGGGGCCTCGGGCGTGGTGGTGTGGAGGCCAGTGTCATAGACCCGATCCCCAATCACCGCGTTCACCGTGCTGATCATCCCCGCCCCAAACCCGGCGGCAGTGAGGATGGAGTGGATGAGGTTCACGGTAGTGGTCTTGCCATCGGTCCCCGTCACCCCGATCAGGATCAACCGACGGGAGGGGAAGCCGTGGAAGGCGGCGCAGAGCCAGGCCAGCGCCTCCCGCCCGCTGGGGACCTCCACGTAGGCCACGTCTTCCGAGAGAGGGAGCGTCTCCCGGGGCCGCTCCCCGACCACCGCCACCGCCCCACGGGCCAGGGCGTCCGGGATGAAGGCGTGCTTGTCGTGCCGCAGCCCGCGGTAGGCCACGAAAAGGGCGCCCGGTCGTGCTCGGCGGGAGTCGGTCACCACGTCCTGAATCCGCGGATCACCGCCGGTGTGGCGATGGGGGAAGGGAACAGCCTGAAGCAGCTGCGAGAGCGTGGGAGCGGACATGGCAATCTCCCCCCAACGGGATGGCGTCAGCGGCTCCTCTCGTCTGGCAAGCGGGAGGAAAGTCCCCCGCGGGTCGTTTCTTCTCCCAGCAGCGGGGCCAGGAGGGCGCGGCGCTCCGCCTCCCAGCGGGCAATCCAGGACCGTTCCTCTTCGGTGAGAACGGCCCGGAGGAGGAGATCCGGGCGGCGCTCCCAGGTCCGCCGGAGGGACTGCATCCGGCGCCAGCGGGCGATGGCCTGGTGATGGCCGGAGCGCAGGACCTCGGGGATCTCCCACTCTCGATAAACAGCCGGGCGGGTGTAGTGCGGGTGCTCCAGAAGGCTCCCAACGAACGAATCATGCCGCGGCGCCTCCGGATCACCCAGGACGCCGGGCAGCAAGCGCACCATCGCGTCGAGGATCACCAGGGCCGCGGGCTCGCCGCCGGTCAGGACGAAGTCGCCGATGGAGATCTCATCGGTCGCCAGATGCGCCCGCACCCGCTCATCCGTCCCCTCATAGTGGCCGCAGATCAGCACCAGACGGGGATGGCCGGCCAGCTCCCAGGCCACCTCCTGGGTGAAACGCCGCCCGGCCGGATCCAGGAGGACAACCGGGACCTGCGCGCGTTCGGCCTCCGGGACCTCCGCCAGGATGTGCTCCACGGCGTCGAAGATCGGCTCGGGCCGCATGACCATCCCGCCGCCCCCGCCGTACGGCGCGTCATCGGTCACCCGATGCCGTCCGATCCCGAAGGCGCGCAGGTTGTGGATCACGATCTGAACATGTCCGGACTCCTGGGCGCGTTTCAGGATGCTGACCCGCAGCGGGCTCTCAAAGTATTCCGGGAACAGCGTCACGACATCAATCCGCACTCCCGTCCACCTCACGCGGATGAAAGCAAAGGGTCGGGGTGTGTCCCAAAATCGTCGGAGAATTTAAGCGGCCAGGCCGATTTCCTTCCAGGCCCGGTTCCATTCTGCTTCTCCTCCCATTCCGGCGCTCCGGAGGGCTAAGATGGCCACCAATCCTTGGG